>Ga0157363_1004893_pt1 | contig 12439 bp, 5 predicted proteins | sample AttsexASBM1_FD_111477 | JGI IMG/M metagenome (GOLD analysis project Ga0157363, IMG submission 111477) | Fungus gardens microbial communities from leaf cutter ant in Ribeirão Preto, State of São Paulo, Brazil - Atta sexdens ASBM1 | ecosystem: Host-associated > Fungi > Mycelium > Unclassified ...
AGAATGGGCGATGGTAGCGACGGAAACTGTTGAGGATGTTCTATCTATACGACGCGGAGCTAACCATCGGAAACAAGCCACGACATCGTTACTTCGTTATGACGAGCATCCCACGGGAAATTCTGAAAACAATGTAAACGTACAGAATTAATCGGCGCTATGGTCGCAACGTTAACCATGACGCTTGCACGCACACATTAATTCGAATTAATCACAAAGTTGACGAACAAAATGATAGTACACGTGTATATACATTACGAGGTGAATATTGTCGGGATTGTTATTGTGGGATTAACGAGAAGCAATTTCGCAATAACAATCTACACGCCGAGTGAAGCGTGTACCTGCGATATCTCATGCTGACGTTCTATCTGCGCTATCATGAAATTTCGTTAACTCATGATATCGTTTTAGAAAAATAGAACTTTTTCATTTTGGTATTATAAATATTCATTTAAGGTTCACTTCTGTGCCTCCATGGTTTTATTGATGGTGTTAAAACGAATAATTTTACGATAAAAAACGAATCAACAAAAGAAAGGGGCAGTTGTATCACATATTGAGGACTAATTAAATCTTAAATTCAATGAATAAGTCGTATCTTAAAATCGTGATCTTATCCCCTAATCCCATTAAATGATCTGTATACTATAACGTTTTACGAAGAAAATTTTCAGTAATCAAGAGGTCATGTAAATTTGATGCCTATGCAAACTGGATAACTCGGATACGATAATCGAGAACTGTATGGCATAGTATAGACAAACATAGGAAAAGAATAGAAACAGAAAGAATACAGCCAGAGGCTTCTCAGCGGACTGCTCTGGGCGTAAACTTCCAGTTTGAGCTCAACTAGACTCAATAACAAACATTGAATGCTGCCCCGAGAGTGCTGAACCAAGAGAGAGAGAGAGAGAGAGAGAGAGAGAGAGAGATCGTACGGGAAATAGCAGGCAGGAATCAGAGGAAGCGAAAACCAGTCTAGGTTGCAGACAAAATACACGACTCGACGTTGCAGTGGCGCGGAATGTTTTCATCGCAATTCAGTGCAAAAATCGAAATTCCTTCACTCTTGCAGTGGATAAACACCGACCGAATGATACTCGTTTTCTCACATGGATGGTTGTGCACCTTTATGCAATCGATATCGTAAAAAACGTTCGGTTATTATCAGTTGTACCGATGATTCAATATTTTTCTGGATTAGTCGATAAGCAGGGTGTAGCTTCTTCAATACGCATAGTATCGAAACGAAAGATTCTCGGTTGTCGCAAAATTTTACTTAATCCGAGGTAAACATTCGACACTGATCTTTTCAACTTTTCATATCCAAATCTAATAAAATGTAACAGTATAAACCATAAATACACTGAAAAAAATGTACTAAATTGAAAAAATGTATTAAATTTCAATAAATACTTGTTTAAATAGAACTAAATAGTTGCTAAATGTATATCTATTCATATAAAAACTATTAATTTGATTTAACTCATTTTTTTTATTAAGTAAATATTTATTTATTATAAGGAAATATTTAGTTAGTACTATTTAAGCAAATATTTATTTATTTTATTTATAAAATCAATTATATTTTTTTCTCAGTGTGATTATTTAATAAAAATGTGTTATATTAATTCTGTAAGAAACTACACATATAACATATAAATATATATCGTATAAATAGAGACATTGTGCATATTCTTGTGGAAGAATATAGTTGAGATGTTGCAAGAAGCGTGGCTTGTAGTATCATAAGTGCAAGATGTAGCATCTGGCGACACGCCAATTTCGAGTGTGGCCGACTTAACATTGCTGGTCTTAACCGCCTGACATGATTTGGAGGTCGACATCTCACTTTCTTATCATGCAAAATCCTCGAAGCTTTTGAGACTCTGAAGCATTAAGATTTAATTATTCAGTTTTATTATACGTTAATTATTCAATTTTACTACGTACAATGAAAAAAAAAATTACTAAATTTTAATAAATATTTGCTTAATAAAAAAAATGTTCAATATTGCCAACTAAACATTTACTTACAGTAAGTAAATAATTCAATAAAAAAGAATTATTGTTAAATCAAATTAACATTTCTTGTATGTCAAATAAATATATCTTTATATTTAATAAATATTTAGTTGGTAGTATTCAACTAAATATTCATTAAAATTGACTATATTTTTTTTCAGTGCACAAATTAATTTTATTATATTTTCCTTAATTGCTCCTTATCAAAATATTCAACAATTTAAACAAGAATATTCGTTCTTCTTAAAATTCAGCATGATATAAAGTTGAAAAAGCTTCTTACATACAAATTTGATTAAAATCATGAATTTCTTTATTCTATTTCAATATTATACGAGAAATATTAAATGCTAGCTTCGCTGCACGTTTCTAGCAGGAAATGAGGCACATATACATAAGAACAGAATTGCTGACTATTAGAAAAAATTGCAGAACGTCAGTTTCGCTTCTATATTTCTTGGTTTTAACCTATTTCGCAAACTTACTCCAGTAATTCGTAATGCTCATAACTTTCATGTAAATTCGAAAAATTTAGCAAACGTCATATATCAATCAACCATAAAATTCGGTAATTGCATTCCGTCGTGAAATCGTGTAAATAATTTCTTTATGCTGCTATACATTGTGAAAAAAGCGGAATTCGCGATGCGTGAGAGAAAAATGCCTGATATCGCGTAATAAGTAAAATCACTCGCATTGCACTCGCTCATAAAACTATACGCGTAGTAGTAGCGAAATTTTATCAAGTTATCGCGTACACAACGAGATTTTATGAAATCCATTTTACGATGATCTCGTAAGCCCTACTAAGAAGAGCGGATTGCATGAGATTATACGTGTAATATCACGATCGTGCGTTTAACGACCTCACGCCAGAATTTCCGTCTTCTAAATTGCGTAAGCAAATTTTATTTTGCTCATTTTATTTTGTTGCTCATCGTATTGTTTTCTCGTCATGTGTTCATTAAATCGCGTTATACAATCCTATAAAGCTTACTGTGATTATAACGAAGCGAGTTAAATGCGAGTTAAATACGTGAATATAATTTGACAAAAGCAAATTGAAGCGAATATAAATTTGTAGAAATAAATATGCAAATGCAAACAAAATTATATTGTTAGCCGTCATTATGGTTGACGAAAGCCACAGGAGATTTGAAAGAAAAGCAGGGAGAAACAATTCCGTCAAAGGCGAATAAAATTTCAAGCGATATACGCAACGAGCGCGAGAAAAATGAAAGAGATCGTCGATGTTTCCTTCGTTCGTGGCAGCGGTTTGAGCGATTACACCATTGTTTCTCACAGCCGCGCCATTAATTATCTTCGGAAGCGCGAGAACTTTCATAATTCGAGAAAAATCTCCGCTGGGCAACGTACTCAACGTTCATATCGCGTCGGACACCGATGGAAACGAAGCAACAACATGCCACGTTCCATTCGGCGAGAGTGATTTACCTCTCGTCTTCGTCCAGTGCGCACGCGACGCTAATTTTTTGTAAAAAATGAGTTCTTTATTAAAAATGTCGCGTCAGCACGCCCCCAATCAACATCAGCTTGAAAGCAAGCGCAATTACGCTCGCTGTTAATTAAAGCCAACGCGGAAAGTTTGCGCGAAGTCCATGAAGAGTCCCGATAGTGATCGCAGCTTCAACATTGATCGCTTTGGAAAATTTGCTATCATAATATTTCCCCGTCCACTGATGTCGCTGTGCAGTTTCCGTAAAATTGGAGAAACTTATGAGAATTCAACTAAATTAAACTTGTAGAGTACACACAAAGATGTGAAGAGGCGTTTGAAAATGTTTAATTTTCTAGACTCCTAGTACATCTCAACAAATATTGCAGAATTATTTCCTCTTGTTATATCGCAAATAATACTGTGTCATTACAACAACACATTTCTTATATATATATATATATATAAAATCTTCTTATAAAATATTTCTGGTTGTGATTTGCAGAATCAGATTATATAAAATTCACGCAACGTTTCTAGCAACATAGATTACCTTTAATCTCAGTTCAACTTACTCTTCCTTTTTTTCTTGTTAGAATTAGAAAAAAATGAAAAATTAGTTAAACCAAGATTGAAATTAAACTACATTAGTAGAAACGGACACAGAAATATTTAACCACTAAGATCCGCTTTGACCGAATACAGAATTTAGTCAAGAAGTTAATCAAATAATTCTATTCAGTTCATCAATTCGAAAGTTTCATTTTTGCAAGTATGAGGATAGAAACTTTTTGATGCAAGACACGTAATCTAATTTACGCTAACGTGTTCTCCAATTTTATTTCGGCGGTATAAAGAGATAGCTAATGATTTTGCTATCTCGCTTAAGATTTTTTCCCTACAAGCGAATAGGGTAGACAAAACGTGCGATTTGTCTTCAATAGCCAAGATAGCGCATGACTGGATTAAATCGGTGCTTAAACTTACCGGCAGCAGCGCCGTCCTACACTTAATTAGAGTCGAGATCGTTTTTCACGACGACCGTGTAACATCAGTGATGGAAGCTCGATACTTCTTATCGACGAACCACCGTGGAGTTCGCTAAAAATGCGACTGCCAGCTGACGTGATTTTAATTAGTTCTTTAATCACTCGCATCTGTCGCTTAAAAGAACTGATAACTTTACTGGTAAGAGCTTACTCGCTTTGGATTTATCTTTTTTTCTCTCGCTCTCTTTTCTCATTCCCATATTATCATCTACAATAAGCAAATTTCTTTTTCTTAAGAACTTTTTAGTTAAACTTTAGTCTAAAAGCTTAACTTTAATTTAAAGATGATTGAATTATTTGTTTAAGCAATAATTCAATCATCTACAAGTTAACCGTTGACTCTAACATAAATGTTACAAGGTACCGTGATTCTTGCAACACGATAAGTTGCATCGATATCGATGATATAGTAACGACAATATTTTATATATTTGTATAATACTAAGCAATACAATTCTATAAAGTGCTTTTCCATTTTTCTCATATTCGAACTGAACGTAACTTACACAAGTCACTTCGTTATCTTGAAAAAGCCTTTTAAAATGAAAGAAATAGATCGCAATAAAATATTTTCATAAAATTTTTCAACAATAACTTCTCTGTTTCTACACGAAAAAAAGATTATGTTATATCTACAGATTAATACAGATAATTGATATTCAAATAATGAAAATTCATTCCATTTTCTCTTATTATGATTTTTTTATAGATGATAAAATTTTCTACAAATTAGTTTTCTATAATTTTATACATAAAATTATCTTAAACAGGGAAATTCGTTCCACTCGTTCCTACTAATACGTATGTATGAAAGGATGATTCATGAGCTCCGGAATACTCATCAAAAGCACTACGCAAATTTACCCTTAACTGTTAAGCACGCGCATGCAGCATCGAGATTCATACATGAATTCGTGTGTATGTTTCGTCCTCAACTCATAATCCCATCGGCCTGCATCGCATTCTGCGATTATATGCACCAGTTTACGCGTTAGGATTTTACGTGTTCCTGCCTGCACTTGTGCTGATCCCGTTATTAGAGACGCATGACGACGATAACATGAGATGAATGATCGTATCTAGCTGCTAATTCCTATTGATCGGCTATCTTTGTCCCTGTATATAATCTTATTCGTTATCGAGCGTGTCATGAGAAAAAACCTTCGAATCTGCCCTTAATTAACTAAATGAGAAACAATGAGAAACAATTTACTATACATCTTATGTATTTCTTTGAATAGTATTAAACATTTACTTATAAATAAATATTTACTCAATAAAAAAATGATAATTAAATAAAATTAATAGTTGGTATAAATAAATATATATTTATGTTTAGTAAATATTTACTTAGAGCTATTCAAACAAATTTTTTTGTATTAAAATTAATAAATATTTTTTTTCAGTGCAAGATTTACGATTTATACGTACAAAACATATACCTATGATAAACTCATGAATATTATGGTTAATTATTATCTCCTTTGTCTTTCTCTATCTCGTTTCTCTATTTATTTAAAATATTTATTCATAAATACTAATTAAAAGTATATAAAATGTATGTCAAATGTTTGTTACAACGACAAAACATTCAAAGATTAAATTATATACTAAATATTAAACAGTCAGCAAAAAATAAAAATTAATATTCGTATTTAAAAGTTCTGTAAAATAGAGCAAAATATAAAAATATGACGTGCCATTAAATTTGCGCTTTGTGAAGTGGTTATAGAAAATATTAATTATGATAAAATCAACGCATTTAAATTTTTGTGACAACTTTCTCGTTTGTAACTAATCCGCAATCTGTGGAAATTCGCAAAGTTTGCTTTCAGTGTAATACCAAACACAATAGCAGTGAGTCGACATATAATCCAAGTAACGTACGCGCGGAATTTAAGGCAATTAAAAGTGCTTGTCCACCTTGTTAACTCCATTGAAAATTACGTTTCGACAACTCTTGTTTTGCTTCTCTCTCTCTCTCTCTCTTTCTCTCTCACACGCACGCACGCACGCACGCACACACGCACACAGTTTCTTTCTCTCTTTCTTTTTTTCTTCCTTGTTTCAATATTTGCGGGACGTCCATTCAAACACCCTGATTACTTTTCCAGCGTAATGTGTCGCAAATGTTTCGATCTCTATTGTGAATTAAACTCACTTAGAAAATTGAAAAATCTTGACATAAAAAAATTATGTTTCATAACAATGACAAGGATTTCTTTTCCGCAATATTGTATTAAACTGCGAAAGAAATTCACAGAAGAAAAGAAGCTCTCTAAAAGTTAATAAAAAGTTATCGCAATATTTTATTTCTACACCTTTTTTATTTCCAATAATGTATTATCTTTATTTTTTGTTACGACTGTATAATATATATAAAACTTTCCAGCTCGTTTATTCGAATTCTAGAAACGCTTATAAAAGCACTAAAGATAAAAAAAATCGCAAGACTTAAATAAAAAATATATTGACAATAAAAAATATAAAGAAATCGTTTGTGCTTGCTCAACAAGTATTACATTATCAAATGCATTATTACACTTGATTGTTACAAATTCGATAACTCTCATCCGAAGACCAGTCGTCCTCGAAAATCGTACACATCGATAGAAAGACCGATGTTATGCGAAATATATCTCGTTCTCCTCGAAACATGTCGACGACGCGGTTGCTGGCAACAGAGATTATTTCATCAATCGCAATGGACACGATCCGTACATATATACGATGGACCGATAATCGTTACACGACGCATGATGTATTGTACGTGTGTGAGTAGCGCAAAAGCGATTTGCTCGAGGGTCTTTGATAATGAACTCTCGCTCCGACTGGTCGACGAACGATCGGCATCGAGACGGATGGACGGATGGTACACGTGATCGCACACGTGCATGTTCCATCCTATGCTGCATATCGGGCAGACGTGCTGCTGCATCCGATTTGCATGCGCGAGGTCGTTCAACTGCGACGGGAAAACATTTGACCTGATCTAGACCGCGTGCGCGTCGACATCGAAACGGACGATTCTTCCGCGGCGATCGCACAAACGCGACAGACTGGATGCGTAGTATAGGTGTGTATACGCATATATGTGGTACATTTCGAAAATAAAACCGCCGTCCGTTATCGTCGTTGAGAGATATGCACAGAATCCAGAGAACGGTGCAATACGTTCGGACGAGAACGAATAACTTTTGAGTTTTAACATAAATCTCGATCGCGATTCCGGAAGTCTGAAATAGTGTTTCGCAGATTGTGAAATACTACAATGCTGCGATGGAAAACCCGGCATGCGACTCGATGAAAAATTGAAAGTTTGCACTGAAAAGAATGATTTAATACGTACGATATCAAAATTCATGCTGACGCGTTTCTATCTATATAATAAAATATATTCGGAGAATTATAGTCGCTTTATGCTGTTTTATTATATGATACCAATGTAAAGCATATTAAAGAAAAGAATAAATACATCGACACAGAGTTGTGTTTATTTCATTTAATCATTAAACGTATGGTTTTTTTAATCAGATTTTCGCAAATTAATCGAAATCCGGTCAGCGTTAAATATGCTGAGTTCTACACTTTTTTCTGTTTTTTTTTCACTTGTAAAGTAAAATATTCATTAAATAAAGTTAATTGTTTGTTATGGAGAAAAAAAACTTGAATAATTATTAATAATTATTAATAATTCTGAAAATGTGTTATCGAATAACTAGTTATTGGATAATTTGATCATAATAGAAACATATTACATCGCGAACAAAAAGTTCCTTCGGTTTACAGAAATAATGAGAGAATCGCTAGAATTCAGAGTAAATTGTACAAAATTAAATACCATTCGGTTGTTTTTCGTTGAAGTCCAATTTAGTTATCCTGCTACTTGAGATTAATTTTTTTACGACACGATAATCTAATCTTCAACATGTTATTACTATAGTATTCCGACGTTGAACTTCGAATCGGCTAGCTGTTCGGCATATCATAATTAACAAACAGAAGGCGGAATTTATTACACGAGCTAGTTTTCAAAATTTCATACCAGTGCAAGTGGTTTTTACGTGAACACAGCAAAATATAAATATTTTGCAATGTATGAATTCGTTCTTTTAAATAATGTTTCTTTTATATTCGCGTTTATCTTGCAATATATTTTTGATAATATTTCTTATTAATGATGCATTTTTGTGAGAAATATACGTCAAAGTCATTGAAAATAAAGTTTATATAATTTTAATAAAATATAAAAGAAATAAAAAAAACTTGATGTGATATAATTAATATGTGATATAATTAATATTAGTAAACATTCTTTTTCCGGCGATTTGGATCACATTTTTCTGCTGTCTAGACGTACGTTATTTATGCTTCCCGTTCAAGGACTTCTTTTTCCATTTATTCTCTTTTAATTCACTGGAGAAACCAGTATAGCTCGATTCTGTACAGAAACCACCTTAGCGTGATTTATACCCGTTAAATTTTCTTTTATTCGTCACACGGAAACCTTCGTGTAGCATAGCGAGTCGCGAACATCGTTCGTTAACCTTTACCATCTTTGAATTATTTATCCGAATTCGTTATCAACTGAATGTTCTTATTGTAGTTCGCATTTCCGCGAAGCGGAAAGAGAAGAGGATTCGACTCGAAAAATTGGAAGGAAAATCGACTATGTTCGATCTACAATATCTGCATTACACTTACAGCATACACAAAAAAATTTATGAAGCCACTATGCATATTTTATTAAATGAACCTATTTTTTTTATCTCAGCTACTTTTTATGACAAGTACCTATTGCTTTTATTGGTGTTTTGTAGTGAATGTACTAGTAACTTGTATTCAATGTGCATTACATAACGGAGATACATAAAAAAAATATTTCCTTATTAACCTATTAAATCAATCATACTGTCAACATGTAATGTAAAAACGTGCCTCTAGTAAACGTATCTCTAGTTTCCCAATATGTTTTTGCATATTTGCAATGTTGAATATTTCAATCGGAATTTTCTTTTTTTTTTTAGTCGCGCAAAATTCTTAACACATACAGATATACAACGAAACTATTGTCTCGAAAAGCAAATCTGCCGTAGCAAGATCGTTTAATTAATGCCGAGCGAATTAGAGACTTTTTTTTTAATGATATGCTGATTAAATAGCGATTCTTCTTTGTACATGATTTTTTTGTTGCGAATATATCCTATGATAATTGACCATTAAATTGACTTCCTTCACGACATGTTTCGTTCTTGAATTACTTAACTCGAAATAAATTTACGTGAACATGAAGACATGCGATTTTCAATCGATCGACAATTCACAAACAATTCGTATTAATCGTATCGTTTTAAAGTAATGCTGGAAATCCTAATATCCTGATATATTTTGTGTGCATTTAAAGTTTCTTATAATTATGATGCAAAATTACCGGGAAAAGAATTTTTCTCTCATGTGTCATTAATAAATAAACATAAATGCATTAATTGCGTTAAAGAAATAACAATACTGACTCCTTGATTTGCAATTATCTTTGCCGTTTTATCGTTGTACATATATAAACTAACAATAATATAGAACGCATTCGTTTCTACTGTCAATGGATAAAGAAGACTATTTTATTTCAATTTTGTTGTATTATGATAACGGGAAATGTAGATAAAAGTACATCGCATGACACACAATTGGCACGTGTATAAACAGGCATTATGTGCGTCCATGTATGTGTGTACTCCACGTGCATAAGCACGTTGTTTAAACAGGAAATCGTCTACTTCAGCCAATTTAAATAATTCGCCAAGGTAGGGAGCTGCCTAGAAAGTATCACACGGCATACAATTGTTCGTAACGGATAATCGAGACAACACAAATTATAACGCGACCGGCCATTAAAAAAAATTGTGCATAATATATAACAAATATTAGAATTACTATAATTATTAGATACATACCGAGAATATTTTATAAGTTGATTATAGATATCTTCTCATGGATATCTAAATAGAAATCAATAGAATTAAGCTATTAAAATGTATAAAATTTAACATCAAAACGCGAAAATAGAAATTAAATAGAAATCTTTATTTTCATGAAAATGTGCGGAAAAATTTGTCTTCATCATTCATCAAAAGTCTTTATAGTACAAGAACATCTATTTAGAATTGCTAGTTATTTATATAAGATTAAAAATATATGGAAAGTTGATTTGTCTTCGTTATTCATCAAAAAAAGTCTTTATATCACAAGAACGTTGCTGGTAAATAAAAATGATACCATTACATGAGTATTAAACAAATGCGACATACATCTAACAAAAGATGTTATACAATAGAAACCTAACGACCTGGCTCTTCCTGTTTTGCAACAATTTCAAGAAAATTATTCCTTTTTTAAAAATGGATTACAAGTTATACGTCAACAATGAGATTAAAAATTTTTTAATGCTGACTAAATATAGGAATGTTGATCATTAATTAAATCTACAATCGCGATAATCAACGCAAATCTACTTGTTGCTAAGATTATACAATTTCAAGATTATATAGTTTCTAAAATTATTATCAGCAAGTAATCTTGTGATTTATTCTGCATTTAAAAAATCTAAATCTCTTTTAAAACATTTAAATTTATTAACATTTATGCGTACAAACACACTCAAAAATGTGTCTAAGAAAAAATATATGAAATCTAGAGAACGATGTACATAAATTCTCTATATTTCTCTCGCCTTTCATTCAAAATTAAGTTTGACATTTCGTAATCGAGAAACGCTATATTAAGGAAATTAAAGTTAGCTTTATAATAACGATAATGTTAGGTATCATTTTAGTAGTGGTAGTTTCTCGACTTTGCCAAGTAATTCGAATGACTTTTAACTAGAGCGACAAAAGCAGTCGCATCCAGCTCTGCTCGAGCCGACTGTATTCAAAACTTGTCGGTACAAGGATTAACGCCTCCGCAAGTAATGACTTCGCGGCGACGTCAAACCTGTGAGAAAACCTCTCTCGGAAACATTTCGGGTTGCGAACTGTCGAGGGGCGGATTGTGTAACACAAAACTCCGCGGCGGTCGGATAACAAATTATAATTCGCCCCACGACATTGCTGGATTTTCCTGAGCGGATATAAACATTCATATAAGGATTAGTGCTGTTACAGTAAAATCCTTAATCATCTTGCAGTACCTTCATTCAACCAATGATCTTTTCAGATCTGTTACAATAAGAAAATAATCTGCGTTTCTCATACAAGTTATTTCGTCCTTGATAAATAAATTCTTGATAAATTATTCAGTATATATTACATTTTGTATTATATTTCTTATTATTTATAAACAGAATATAATATTAGAATTTTCAATTTGCATATTTATATATTTTTGCGAAATATTCAGTTTATAGAGTCAACTGTTTTCATGATTAATAAATCAACGTAATATATTATAATAAAAGAAGAACGAATATTGGATGGAGCAATAATTTTTTAATTTCGCAATAAATTCTTTATTTATTTGATTTAGTCTTATTAAGAAAGAATTAATCTTACTATTAACTAATTTTTTGCAATATACTCTCTAAATTTTTTTGAATAGAATCTCATTCCAAAGAGTAAAAAAATTTAGCCAATCTAGAAAAAGAATGGCTCGATTTTCAATCTTTAGAAGAGTAAGATTTCATTTTTCAGAGTGCGATTCATCCTAAAAGTTTTAGAGAATTACACTACAATATAATCACAACATAATGTTGCAATACAGCTTTATTTTAGACAAGCAAGACGTTAGCTACTTCAAAATTTCTCGGGATAACCGAATTATGCAAAAATTCAATCGTTAATGGCAAAACACACACCACACAAGTCCGCGATAATCCATAAATTATCAAAGTTGCACAGAGAACAAAGTACGAAAC
>Ga0157363_1004894_pt1 | contig 12438 bp, 12 predicted proteins | sample AttsexASBM1_FD_111477 | JGI IMG/M metagenome (GOLD analysis project Ga0157363, IMG submission 111477) | Fungus gardens microbial communities from leaf cutter ant in Ribeirão Preto, State of São Paulo, Brazil - Atta sexdens ASBM1 | ecosystem: Host-associated > Fungi > Mycelium > Unclassified ...
ATCCTTCTGCGCCTGACGACCTACGGCACCTATCGCCGCGCATCGGAAGAAGCCGTCGTACAGGATGCAAAAAGCCAGACGCATTTCATCGAAACGCTACGCAACATGGCCACAGTCAAGCTCCTGAACCTCCGGGAGCGACGCCAGACAGCCTGGCTGAACAGCGTCATTGATTCGATGAACATTCATCTGCGGCTACAGCGCTTCGATCTGATCTTTGGTCGGCTCGCCGATATGATCTTCGGTGCGGACCGCCTGATCATGCTGGTTCTCGGAGCCAATATGGTCATGCGCGGGCATATGTCCGTCGGTATGCTTGTGGCATTCCTGTCCTACAAGGACCAGTTTGCAGGCCGGATCAGCAGCCTTATCAATACCGGCTTCAAACTCCGGATGCTGAGCATCCAGACGGATCGTCTCTCGGATATCGTCATGAGCGATCCCGAACCTCAAGGCATCCCTCTCCCTTCGCCATCGCCTCATGAGTCAGGCCGTGGCACTCTGGCAGTCCGCAATCTCTCCGTACGCTACAGCCCCGACGGTCCCTGGATTTTCCGGAACCTGTCCTTCGACATTCCCGCCGGACAGAGCGTAGCCATTGTTGGTCCTTCCGGCTGTGGCAAGACGACGCTGCTGAAAACTCTCATGGGCTTACAGGAACCCAGTGAGGGAGAAATCTTCATGGACGGCTCAGAGATCCGTAGTCTCACACTGGATGGCTACCGTTCCCAAATTGCTGGGGTACTTCAGGATGATGGCCTGTTCTCCGGGTCAATCGGGGACAATATCTGCGGTTTCTCCGAAAGCCCTGATCAGACACTGATCGAAACCTGTGCCAAACGGGCCGCTATCCACGAGGATATCCAGCGCATGCCCATGCGGTATGAGTCTCTTGTAGGCGACATGGGATCCAGCCTTTCTGGTGGTCAGAAGCAGCGCGTCCTTCTCGCCCGCGCACTTTATCGCGCACCCCAGATTCTGTTTCTTGATGAAGCCACCAGCCATCTGGACGAAGCCACCGAAGCAAAAGTCGCCAAGGCACTGCGACAGCTCCACACGACACGCATTATGGTCGCGCATCGGCCTGCAACCATTGCATATGCAGACAAGACAATAGAAATTTCATGACAATCATGTAAAAAAAAATAATAAAACTTAAAAACATAGGTAAAAATTATTTCATTTCTGAAAAGGTCATTTTTATAATTTAGTTAGTTTTTTACTAATTAATAAAACATAATAATTGGGAATTAAAATCACCATACACACAACTTAATAAGTTATGTTTTCTATTATATATATGCGATATTACCTCAACGATCGCAGAGCGTTTTTTTTTGCGGGCTGGACTTCAGCGGAACATTCCACAAACGAAATCCATTACACTTTACGCGAATGATCCTGATCAATACGCGCCGGTCATCGACAAGCAGTCTACCATGGCTTTCGGGGACAAACGGCTTCAAACGCGCCATTTCACCAATACAAGTTGCTTGTATTCGATCTCTTGGCAGAGCCAAAAACAGATTTTCCCTCCCTCAGATCAATAAGTCCTGCTTACTAAGAAAATTAGAATTTCCACTTGGAAACTCAGAATTCTGGAGTTAGAAAGTTTCAATATTTATTTCGAGGATGGACACCGCTGATGCAAAAAGATTGGGCGGATATTTTTGACAATTACGGCATAAAGCGTGTCTCTGCGACTGACCGATCAAAAAGCGCCTATCTGCCCACGAAAGCACAGCAGGCTGTACTTGCCGCAGCAGGGTACACGCCTGCCAACGCCGAAGATCAACACCTCATTGATTTGGAGGTTTGGGGAGAGAACCACTCTACTTTGGCCACATCCTATTATGGCTCGAAAAGGGATGGTTCCGGCCGGGAACCTGAGATCAGAATGGGTCGCGGTATCATTTCTTGGTCCAATGAAGGGGATGAGATCGTCATTGGCAATATTGGTCGACGCGTTTATGTTGCAAAAGTAAGTAAAGTATCTCCTGAGCAGGTTGAGATGCCGAGCCATAATACTACTCCCAGTCAACCTGTCCCCTTGAATGAGAATTCATCTTTCGACCAAAGTATCCAATTTCGTCCCCGCGCACGAATTATCAGAACGATCGGCGACCAGCTTATCAGCGGCCCGGAAGCTGCAGTAATAGAGCTGGTCAAGAATGCTTATGACGCTGATGCTTCTCGGGTCATCGTAAAGTTCATTCCACCTTTAGAGCCCGGCTCAGGCCGTATCACCGTAACGGACGACGGTCATGGCATGACGGTTTCAGATATCCAAGACAAATGGATGGAGCCGGCTACCTCCTCGAAAACGGTTAATCGCCGATCACTTCAAAAAAACCGCGTCATGCTCGGTTCAAAAGGCATCGGGCGTTTCGCTGCCGCCAAACTTGGTCGAATCATGGAGCTGACGACCATAAGCGATCGAGCTGGCAAACGCATTGAAGTCCTAATCCCACGCATCGACTGGTCAGTCTTTAACGGAGAAACTTACTTATCCGATATTCGGATCGACTACCTTTCCCAACCGACAGGGGAAGCAACAGGTACAACTATTGAAGTTGTCGGACTGAACGAAGCATGGTCGGCTGCCAAAATATCGCGGCTATTATTGGAGCTACGAAAGCTTATATCGCCTATCCATACTAACGGCGATGACGAGACCTTCAAAATATACCTCGACCTATCAGAGTGTACGAACACGACATGCGGCTTCGATGGTCAGAGCCTCATGGGGGCAAGGGAATCTTCAAAGGATGACCCATTGTCCGTATTCGAGGTCGTACCTTTTCCCCTGCTTACCGCCTGCGACTATGAAGTAGACGGCTACTTTGATGATGCTGGCACATTCCATGGCACTATGCAGATCAAGCGAGCGAACCAAGGGCCCAAACCGATCCTACTGCAGATTCCACTCAAGCCGGATGAGGAAAGCTGCGGTCGGGTCGACACCCGGTTTTACATTTTCGATCGCGAAGCTGACATCATCAAAGCCACCATGCAAAAGGCCGGCATGGGCGACGTCACTGCTAGACAGGCTCGCCAAATTCTCGACGAAGTTGCGGGGATTGCCATTTACCGAGATGGCTTTCGTATCCGACCTTACGGCGACGCTGCCAATGACTGGCTAATGCTCGATACACGCAGGGTGCAAGATCCTTCCCTGCGTATCGGTCAAAACCAGATCGCTGGCTATCTTACTGTTGAAACTCAGGAAACATCCTCATTAATTGAAAAGAGTAGCCGCGAGGGATTTGAACATAACGCTGCATTTATTCGTCTGACACGGATGATCCGTGAGCTACTAGCACAAGTGGTCGAACCTAGGCGAAAGCAATTTCGCGAGGATGCAGGTATTGCCCGACGCAACACAACCTCGTTCGAGGAAATCCGGCAGCTCGGTCAGCTTAATAAAATACGTACGCTGGTCAAAGACCTACCCGACGCGGAGCGCAAACATGCGCTGTCGGTGATCGACGAGCAGGAACTGTCGCTGCGCGACAAGATAGCTCAAATTGAAGAACGCCAGCGTGTATTGGAAGCAAAATCCTCGCTCGGCGCGATTATTGGCGAGGTGCTGCACGAGGGGGGCCCTCACGCCAATTATGTCTCCCAGACAGGGGCATGGCTCATTCGCAACTACAACTCGCTTTTTACCACCGGACAGCGGTCGGATGACGTGAAGCAGCAATATCCGAACAAACTGGGTCTTATCGCAGAGAGCGGGGAAAAACTACGTGGTCTGATAGCTAGCCTGCGGCCCCTCTCCGGTGGCACACGGCCCCCGCCATCAATATTCAATCCGGTGAACGTAGTCAGGGACGCGGCGGCGGTATTCGACAGCCACAACATTCCCGTGAAGTTTCTCAATCCCGACAAGGTCAGTGAGGCCATCGGATATAAGGGGGATCTTAGCACAGCTGTAGTCAATCTGGTCGGCAACGCTGTTCACTGGCTGGAACAAACCCATACAGCACAACCAAACATCACAATTTCGATCGCTAAGGCAGGTAACGATTTACTCTTATTGATCGAAGACAATGGTCCCGGAGTTCCAGAGGAATTTATCGACAAGATTTTCGATGTCGGTTTCACGCTTAAAGACGAAGGCACCGGATTGGGACTTAATATTGCTCGGGAAGCACTGGCACGCTCCGCTGCCACTCTAGGTTATGATCGGGAATTTACCGGGGGCGCGCGGTTCATAATCCGCTTCCCTGCTTACAGGGAGAAACAAGTTGGGGGCTAAACAAATCCTATTTGTGGAGGACAAGGCACAGCAACGCGACTTGTTCCAAACGTTTATCGATGAGTGGAACTATGAGCATACAGAAGAGGAGCGCTGTTTCGTCGTTCATACTCGCGATGACTTCCCTTCCGCAAAAGAAGCGCTGACGAATTACAGGTTCGATTGCGCGCTATTCGATCTGCGCCTGCCTGATCCGGACGGCGGACCGCGCGAGAAGTCGTCTGGCAATGAGCTAGCCCGGATCGGCCTGCATGAGAACGGCATCCCGGTCGGGATTATCACGGGTCTGCGCGATGATCTTTCCGATGAGCTGGAAGAGTCAGATACCGTCCGCGTTTTCAATAAAGGCGATGGCGATTCCTATGCAAATGCCATCGCGTGGTTCGCTGGCCTGTGGGACATGATGGAAGCACTCGCTGCCGCCAGGAAACACATGCAAGGCCTTGCCGCTGACGTGTTTGTCAGGCGCATGTGGCCGCAGTGGGGGACGATTTCTGCAGCCGCAGGCAACGATGGCGGAAAGCTCGTCCGGATTGTGACCCGCCAATACGTTAACCTCATGGGCGAGCTTCTGGGACTGGAACAAGGAGGGGGGTGGCACCCGTTCGAGTGTTATATCAGCCCTTCTCTCGAACCCATCAGAGCTCAGACCGGAGACATTTTCGAGCTGGCGGGCAGTCACTGGGTCGTTCTGACCCCTCAGTGCGACATGGCGACCGGGAAATCAGAAAATGTGTTATTCGCCTTCTGTGATCCCGACTGCCTTTCCGATTGGGATTCCAACGTCACAAAGCTCCGTGAGGCAACGGCTGAACAGTTTGCCAAGCGGAGCAGCTATTTTCGCAATCTCGTCAACCAGAAGGAGCCGGCCTGTCATTTCCTGCCGGCCCTCCCTGGTGAAAACCGGCCACTTATGGTTCAATTCACGAAACTGATGACTCAGCCGCTGGTCGACGTGACGGCTAACCTTGTGAATCGCAAGGCATCGGTGTCAGCACCTTTCCTCAGCAATCTGACCCAACGATTTGGTGCTTATATAAGCCGAACAGGCCAGCCGAACATTGATGTAAAACATTTTACGGACGTCAGTTCTGAGTGAGGGTGAAAAAAACCTTACAAAATTCTCTTGGTTTTCTACACGTCATCAGCGTCCTCCGACGCAAACACAGTTGATTTGGAAAGATCAAAGAACTGTTGTCTGGAACGCTAAGTTTCTGATTTTGAGTTTTGGGCGCGCTGATTGATGGTTCTTAGACTTTATTTTCGTACTGCGTCCGAAGTTACGCGGTGACATCAATTTGCTCGAGCAAGAAAAAGCGCCGCGTATTGTAGACGATATTGGCCAGCTCGTTCCCCATAATCGCGCCTTCCATTTCCGGCTCGGTCGGAACTTCCGGTCGAGGAAGATATGAAATTTATAACCTGCGAACGTTACGGAGATATCCGTTACGAAAATATTGCATTATGCTGCCGCTTTGCTTGGTGAACTTCAGCATCCAGCAAGCGTACCTGTTCTTGTAAGGTAAATTTGAGAGTCTATCCTGCCAGACTTATGGGATCTGCCCTCTCCCTATTATTATGGCACTACTTTTGAGCTTCCACCAATTCCCTATCCAATATTTGGTCTAACATCGGCAGATAACCAGCGTTGCGCAGGATCATGTCAAACAAGCAGGAGATTTATCTCCATGCCCTCAGATGTGGTTCGATAAAGTCCCTACAAAACTGTCCAAATCCCACTACGTTGGTGTGACCTGCGTATTCGGCCTCTTTCGACTTCAGAAGACTTTCCGGGATTACCAGCCTTACGCCGATAGACGCCATATCCTCAATGACACTGCCAGCGATATTCTCGTCAACGGTTGTCAGGAACAGAGCTCGCCCTCCCATCTCACGTTCGACCTGTTTCCACCGCTCCCGCAGGGTTGTCTTGGCACTCAGAATCAAACCGGTTTTGGCATCAAAGTGATCGCTGTCAACGAAACTCAGGCTGGGAAGAATAAAGTCCGGTCGTTTCTTTGACTCAAGAACAACCTGCTTGTCAAAAGGAATACCACCATCCCGTAACATGACTTCAATATGATGCTCATAGGAGTAACCTGCTCTAGATTTCCGCTGCTGGCCAGCTGATAACATAAGCGCATCAATTTCCTGCCGGGTATCAATCAGCCTCCGAATGATGTCGGCAGGAGATGGGGTATACGGCGTTTCACCCATCACAAGCCGAACCAGCTCCACGGCATATCTGCGGTGCTGGTGCTCGCGAAAGAGATTCCATTCAATCGTTCGGCTGAGTGTCCTCAGATCGTCACCAGGAGCCTCAAGGGAAAACGGGTCGATCTTCGTCAGGCCACGTTCCCGCATAAAGACAGCCTGGGCCTCACGCGCCAGATCGACAGTCGTCGGCATGGCAGCCCGCCCGTCAGCGAAAAGTCCGATTTCACCCCTCACCCAAGCCGCAATGACCTCTCCGGCGAAGTCGAGAACCTTTTCCTGCTCCTCCGAGCGGAGCACGGCAGGCTCGAAAACGCCGGATACAAAATCGGCTTGCAGCCCGAACAGGTCCCGCAGCAGTTCGAATTCGTCACCACCGGAATCAATGGTCAGACATTCGTATCGCCAACCATCGCGTCTTTTCTGACGCCCCATAACAAGAAAGGAGGCCGGTAGCAGATCTGCAAAAGCTGTCTTCGGCAGCACCGTCAGATGGGTTTCGTTGCCCTTGCTGGTATAGTGGACAATATGGCTTGTGCGTTCCTCGCCCACCTGCGGCCAGACGGTCGGAAAAAAAGCCTCACGGATTTCGGCAGCACCAGCCTGTTTGCGCTTCTTGACTGTCAGCTCCGGAAAGAACCCACTGTCCCGTGTTTCCACAGGAATAAAGACACCGGCTTGGTGTTTGCTGTGATTATGAGCCCAGTCACGGTCATTGTTCCGCAACTTCTTGACCATGATCCGGTCGGCTGTCGCGAACATGCGGGACAGCAGGCCGGCATCCGGAGCCGCCTGTTCAAGCGCCATTTCAGTCTGGGATGACATCGATATCTTTGATCTCATGAACGAACGGGATCACAGAAAGCCACGGTATAGCTTCTGTAACAACCCTTCCCGGGTTCTGATACATACACTTCTCCCCATCTACCCCCACACTTGCGGTTCCCGGCACTGGACAACGCGAAATGTTTCGCTACCTCCCCATTAAATGTTCTCCTTTCTTTAGAAGAACATTTTAAGAACCAAACTTGATTTCTGGGTGACAAAGTGTCCATATGCCTGAAAATCTCCCAGAGGTCTCCTAGGCATGGTACGTTCCCCGAAAATTCCCTCGTCTTTCAGTCGCCTCCGGGAACAGGCTGGGCTGACACTGAAAGAGGCGGCTAAAAGCCTAGGTATCAGTGAATCCACAGTCTCACGTTATGAAAACGGCAAGCTGAACATTGCTCCTCCGGTCATGAAGCTTCTGGACAGACTGATTGAAGAACGTCGCCAGAGCAGAGCGGTCAGCCAGCCCGGTTTCCGGTTTGTTGATCTCTTTGCCGGTATTGGTGGGCTGCGTCTCGGTTTCGAAAGCATTGGCGGCCACTGTGTCTTTACGTCCGAATGGGACAGGTTTTCAAAACAGACCTATGCTCTCAACTATCCGGACAATCATGAAATCAGCGGGGATATCCGTCCTTTTTCGGAAGATCCTTCCCTAGTCCCGGAACACGACGTCCTTCTGGCCGGCTTTCCGTGTCAGCCTTTTTCCCTTGCCGGGGTCTCAAAGAAAAACTCCTTGGGGCGTCCTCATGGCTTCCTCTGCGACATGCAGGGAACCCTTTTCTTCGATACGGCGCGCATCATCGCCCATCACCGTCCTGCTGCCTTCCTTCTGGAAAATGTCAAAAACCTGCAGCGTCACGATAAAGGCCGGACTTTTGCGGTCATCATGGCAACGCTGCGGGATAAACTCGACTACCATGTTCAGGCCCGTGTCATCAGTTCCGCTCCTTGGGTGCCCCAGAAGCGGGAACGGATTTTCATTGTCGGCTTTCGGGAAAAAACGGATTTTGATCTGGAAAAGCTCGAAATCCCTTCGGTCGAGTATGGCCCGAAGCTCGGCAGCATTCTGGATCCGAACGAAAGTGTGGACCCCAAGTACACCCTGACCGAACATCTGTGGAACTATCTTCAGAACTACAAGGCCAAACATGAAGCCAAGGGCAACGGTTTTGGTTACGGACTTTTCGGTCCGGATGATGTGGCCAGAACCCTTTCCGCCCGTTATCACAAGGACGGTTCCGAGATACTGATCCGTCAGGATGGAAAGCGGCCACGCCGCCTGACGCCACAGGAATGTGCACGCCTGATGGGTTTTGAAAGACCGGGACGTCCTTTCCGGATCGGCGTATCCGACACACAGGCCTATCGCCAGTTCGGCAATGCCGTTGTCGTCCCTGTCATCGAGCATCTGGCAGAAGCCATGGCTCCCTATATCCGGACCGTTATGCAGACCCCTGAAGATCCGGAGCGCAGAAAGGAGCTTTCATCAGCCAGCGTGGAAGTTCCCATTGGCTGACATTGTCTCTTCGGCTGTCCGCAGCCGTATGATGTCCGGGATCCGGGGCAAGGATACGAAACCCGAGATCCTGCTTCGCAAAGCCCTGCATGCAGAAGGATTCCGATACCGTCTTCATGACAGGAAGCTGCCAGGACGGCCCGATATCGTTCTGCCCCGCTGGAAAGCTGTCATTCTGGTGCATGGCTGTTTCTGGCATGGCCATCACTGTCATCTGTTCCGGCTGCCTGGAACCCGGACGGAGTTCTGGCGAGCCAAAATCTCCGGCAACAGGGACCGGGATGACAGAAACCGCCAGGCCCTGCTTGACCAGGGATGGCGGGTCCTTGAAGTCTGGGAATGCGCCATGCGGGGTTCCGGCCGTCTTCCGTGGGAAACGCTGCTGGCGGAAACCGTTTCCTGGATCCGGTCTGACCGGAAACTGTACTCTCTTCAGGAAGAAGCTATCCGGCTGAAAAGCAGCTCTGGTTTCTGAGATCCCGAAACCGCGTCTCAGCTACCTCCCAGGGAACCTTGCTGTCCGAAACCTGCCGAATTTTTTCCAGATCGAATGGTTTACGGATCTGGTAATAGTCCCCGTCCCCCAGAACGAGCCATCCACCCAGTCCATGGGCGGACAGGGAAGCCGTTACCTGGCCGATTTCTTCTTCAGTGGGCGAACGGTGCTGCCCAAGCGTTGCGTGACGGCCGTCCTCGGCAATGATCATCCAGCGCTTCATTTTTCTTCTCTTTTCGTCAGACACAGATCTGCTCCTGTTTCAGATCCGCAGCCCACAGGCTGCTATTTCCAGGATCGGTCCGTCCTGTTTTTTTACAATCCTGTAAACCAGACGCTCCTGTCGGCTGATACGGCAGGACATCCAGCCGGAAAGAGACCCTGCCAGGGGTTGTCCCCTCTCTTCTCCAGACTGCAGTCTGGAAAGATGCGCTTCTATGGATTCATGCAGCGAGGGATTTTCTGAACGGGCTACATGGAAAGAGGTCCATGCCTGTCCGGAAAAGACGGCCTTCATGTGCCCCTTCCTTCCCGGACAGGCTTCATGTCCGCTTCCAGCTGCATAATCGACCGTGCCAGACTTTCAACGTTTTCCGGAATAGCCAGAAGCCGGGCGGTTTCCTGCAGGGCGTTCCAGTCTTCGAGAGAAACCATGACCACAGGTTTTCCATTTTTGCGCGTGATGACCACTTCCTGATGCTCTTCAGAAACCCGCTCCATAAGCTCTTTCAGTCGGGCACGTGCGTCAGAATAGGTCAGTATCTGCATGTCATTTCTTCCGGATCAGGCGCTTCCTTATTGTACATTTAATTGTACTTTTCAAGGTTCATGTTGGCATGATCCGATCCAACACGCTTCTGTTGACTGAAATTTTTCCGTTTTCAAAAAACAGGGCTGATGGTTTATCTCTGTGACAAAGTGAAATATTTCAGGATTTTACCCCGTCCGGAGGTCCTGCATGTCCATAAAGCCACCTCAACTCCAGTCCATGTCCTGGACAACCGGCAGCACCGTTTATGAGCTGCGATATGAGAAAGAGGTATTTAGCCTTCATGTTGCAGGCTCCCGCGTCTTTGCGATGCCAATGGCGGACTGGAAAATCCTGGCCCACATCGTGGACATCCTCGACAGCAGCAGAACAGTCTCCGACACGGAAGAGAAAGACATTTCCCAACCTGCCGCTATTACGGAAACGCCTTCGCAACCTGCTGTACCCGCCAAGCCAGCCAATATGGGAGCCAGATGGACAGAACTTCATGACAAGGAACTCGCCGCATTATGGTTCCGGGGAGCAACTCTTCAGCAAACAGCTGAAGGCATTGGCCGGACCGTTGCCAGCGTTGCCTCCCGTCTGGTTGCACTCGACATCGTGGAAGACACGGAAGCTGTCTATGTCGAAAACCGTACCCGGAAGCAGAAAAAACCTGACCGGAATTCCTAAGATTTTCTGAGAGAAAAGAGCAATGCAGACACCATGGGGGCCACTGGGAAGCCTTGATCTCAGCAGCCATGATCTCTGTCTGGAAATCCTGTCCTGCGACAAGCACCAGCTTGCGGAGGGTCTGGTTGTCGAGAACCTTTTCGACCAGATTGTCGATGGTCTTCCAGACATACTGCAGGATGCTCACCTGCTGGATATCGACACTGCTGTTGTGGATACGCACAACGAGCGGATCGGTCGCTGGCACGCCTTTGTCTGGATCCGGACATCGACACCAGGACTGGGACGTTATCTGAGTGCTCTCGAAAAACGCTTCCGGACCTGGGTTGTACGTCTGGATGAAGAGCGAACGGATTTCCTTGTCCGCGAATACCGGAACGGCAGATCCTCTGGAGAAAAAATACCAATCACTCCTTTCATGGAACAGCTTTCCGGCAGACAGGCCTCTCCGGTTTCAGTCAGCCCGGAAGTACGGGACAGGGCTCGACAGCAGCAGAGTTTCTGGGGCTTTCTGACTGGAACATACAAGTCAGAGCTTGGCGAAAAAGTCATCATGCCGCGTCTTTTCCTGAACCATGCCATCCAGCGATGGTTCAGGGCCGTCTGGAATCTGGACAGGATCCTCGTGCATGAAAACCGTATCTGGCTTCTGGAAATCAAACACAAGTTTCCGTTTGGCCGAAAAGAACTCAGGTTTGGAATCAACAGGGGAGAGCTTGGAGTTTTTTCGCGGCTGTCCGAGGCTGGCATTGACTGCTTCCATGCCATACTGGCCAAACCATCATGGACCAGAGATACCGGCTCAGGATATCTCCTGAACCAGCTTGAACAGCGTGAACATGCCGCCCTGATTGGCTGTATTCTGGATCAGAAAGTCATTCATCGCATGCAGCAGGGACCTCAGGGATCCTCGCCGGCCCATACGACTTTCACCGGCGCCGGTCAGCTGTCCTACAGCTCTTTGTCAGCTTCAGCTTTCAAACGACTTGGAATGATCAATGCTTCCAGAGCAGTGCTGGCAGAGAATCTTGCGCGGGCAATTGAAGGATCTGACCTGCCTCTGGTAACCGATCAATGGCTTTCTGAACTCAGAACAGAATAATCCTGCCTGTTTCCAGCCGGACACTCACCACTCTTCGTCCTCGTCGTCCACGCCAAGAAGATCACGCTTCTCCTCCTCAGTCGCCGGCCTGAGGAGTGTATAATCAGATCCATCTGCACGCCTCATTGCAACGGCTGTGAAAAAGGCACACCCACAGCTTGCACCAAATATGTCTTTCTCACCTTCATTCATCAAAACCGGTATGAATGGATGAATACAATTAAAATCATATTCTGTTATTTCGCAATCGGGACTGACAACGAAAGATTCGTAACCTTCATAATATTTTTCTTTTCTTTCTGTTTTCTGCATTTATTTACTCCCCGATATATAATTTGTACATTGTATTTTCTTTACTAAATAATCGTCAATTCTTCCGGATTACCCTCCCTGCAGCACCTTGAATTCGCCGTGATCTCCGTAAGATCCGGCCTCCGGATCCGTCAGCACGCACCACCTCTGCTCCGGGCCACAGCGGGTCATATCCTGCAGCATCCCGGCCTGTTTCCAGTCCTGTTCCCGCTGCTCCATATACCGTAGCTCTTCCGACAGAACAGCTTTCCGATCCTCCAGCTGAACC
>Ga0157363_1004895_pt1 | contig 12437 bp, 15 predicted proteins | sample AttsexASBM1_FD_111477 | JGI IMG/M metagenome (GOLD analysis project Ga0157363, IMG submission 111477) | Fungus gardens microbial communities from leaf cutter ant in Ribeirão Preto, State of São Paulo, Brazil - Atta sexdens ASBM1 | ecosystem: Host-associated > Fungi > Mycelium > Unclassified ...
ATGGGAGCTGTCAGCTGTCATAGCAGCTGTCAGGCAAATTTTAGAAGGTAACTAATTATGTTACTACATTGATATGCTTGTATCTCTACCAATACTTGTTGCTTTGAGATGCATCATATACTGTTGGAAACGGATTGATGAGCACTTCTCAACACAAGTTCAATCGTGCGAATCTGTTCAGCCGTTCATGAGATATTAGCAGACAAAGCTTTTACAGCTACTGATTTCCTGATATCTCAGTCGTTTGTTGTTGCTTTTGTACATCCTACATATGTGCGGATAGCCCTCATTTGGGGCTTTCCAGAGCAACTTAGTTTGTGAAAATCGGTCCACTGGTTGTGGAGATACAAGCTGAATGAAGTTTGTGACAATACTTAACTAGATATATTCAATTGTTTCTAATATCACTTTAAGTAAGAGTGTTAAGAAATAATTCATGTCAATATCATTGTTAGAGTTGAAGATGGTGAACTCTATTTATTTTCAATTTCTCTCTGACTTTTATTTTTTTCAGTTTATTTTTATTTTGAGAGCTAAGATTAGGGTTTGGCATGATTCAGTGTCACACATCAGTCACACATCAGTCACAGTCACACAGTCACACAATCACGTGTTATGATGGAAAATGGTAGAAGATTCTGAAAAGATAATGTCATATAGTATGTTATATATATGGTTATTTAGGATAGGCTAATATAATAGAGTATAGACCATTAGTTTTAGATATATAAGGTAGACAATCATGTACAAAGCTCTCTATTGAGTTCTCTTGTGTAAACTCTATACAAGGTTCTATTCATTGATCTACTCTAAGATCTTTGAGTCATAACAATCATAGCATACTCTGTTGGCAACCAAGTATTATATAAGTACTCTACAATAAATTTTAAGTCTAAATATTTATGAAGAAATTTTATCCTATTAATTGTCTTTATAGAAACATTTATACTTGATTGCTCACAATCATTTCTATAAAGTCTTATCTATACTTAGGACTTTAGCTTCTTGTGCTAAATTCTAGGTGAATGCTGTATCTACAACAAGTAGCTAGTTTATAATTTAGCTTCTTGTGTTAAATCCTAAAAGGATTGTTCACATACATTCATTATGTTTACAATATCACTGTGCTATTTATAATCTATTTCTTGTTAAGTTCTCATCCACTTTATGTTAAGCTGCTTATTTCTTATAAGTTCAAACACAACTAGATACAGTATGTCTTTCTCTAACTACTTTATTGTCTCTATCAGAGCAGTTATTAGCATAAGTCTTACTCTTCTATAGAATATTGGCTAAGTTAGAAAAATAGTTAATAAATACTATTTTTCATATTATATAATTTAGTGATATCACATTATATGACTCTTTTCATAAATACTCAAGTAAATAATTAATTAATTAAATGATTAAAATAAAAGGAAAAATAAATATTAAACCACCACTTCTTTTTCTTATATTACTATTTTGTATAGTAGCATCTAGAAAAAGATTAGCAAATATACTGAATTTCTCTACTTTTTAACCTTATAACAATCAACCAAGTTATCATAAGCATTCCTTAATGAATCTTGAAATCATTCCATCTAAAGGACAATCTGTTATGATTCAAAGCTCAAAGGGTTAAGCAATGAAACAACTCTTGTATTGAGTAACACAAGAGAACTCGATAGAGTTCTTAGTACAAAGTAGTCTACCTTATATACTACTACTCATGGTCCATGCTCACTACTGTGCACCCTACCCTAATGACCATGTGTATGACATGAGGCCAACATGTGTTGTCCATGTTGTATGACATTACTTCATTCCAGAACCTTCTACTCCATTCTCCCAAGTCTTGTGATCAGTCTTGTGACTTTGCCATCAACTTGTGACTGATGTGACAGCATGACTGATAAGCCCTAACCCAAGTTGTTCTAAAAATAGAAAAATAAAAGAAAAATAAAATAAAGTAAAAAATAAAAATAAAAAATGAAGTCCATCGTCAATGATCTTAACACAATCATTATTTCCTAGTATCAATAGCCAAAGAGACATGACTATTAGCTTTTCTGCATTCTTGATAGATTATGTAGAATATATTAAAGCTTAGTCTGAAAAATTAATGTAGGCTGAACAAGTAGAGAGAGAGGAACAAGTGGATTTTTCTCAAACCAATATGCCTTTAGAATATACAGAAATCCCTATATATGTACTTTATAGTAATAATACTAATGACATAAATAATATGTTGACTTTCTCTAATTTGGAACCTTTAAACCAACTTGCAGATCCATAACTATGGGATGGTAACTTTGCTCTAATTTTTTTGTTTGGTATTGATGAGTTTTTAGCTAGTAACACAAAAAATATTATATGTTTCTTACAAAGGATGGCTGCAATCATAAAACAAAGACTATTACATAATAGAACCTCTAATAATATCCCTTATATTGTGAATTTTGGCTCTATAGCTTGAAAATTAATCAATGCCATCTATAAATTTAAATGAGATAATCTAATAGTCAACAGTAAAGACAAAACTTTCCAGCAATATATTTCTTCTCAGTTCAACAAGAATAAAACAACCACTCCAAAAACAACTGAAGATAAAAAGGCTGATAAAAACAAACAAGCTGATATTTCTAGAATTCCCTCATCTAGTACTTCTAGGCTGAGTAAAAGTATATCAGCCAAGTCCAAATATTACAAGAAAACTCAATCATTTGCTCAAGCTACTAAAGACAATATACAACAATAGAGTGAAGAGTAAACTGAAACTCAATATAACTACTAAAGAGCCTTCTAGAAAACAGATTATCATACCAATAAGCAAAATCAATTTCAACATAATTGTATCTCAAGCAAATATACACATCTCAAATATAAACAGACTTTTGAAAGATGTGAAATCTGAAGTTTCAGCTGATTTTATATACTTTGACAATAAACATTATCACTACTAACAAAGCCATAGCTACTTTAGACTTAAACATTATTGAGAAATACATCAAAAAATTGAACAACATTAATTCAAATAATGTTATGAGCTCTTAACTTTCCCAATCCAAATTATATTTCAAAATTCTAGAGATACTTTACTACTCAGCTAATATAAATTTCTGTATTACATCTGATGTAATAGAAAAGGTAATTAAGAATATTCATATTTTCAATAATGTTATTTTAGTGTCATGCTCTCACATCATTAGAGTTTTTCTTAAGTTAGACATGGCTGTTATATAAATTGATATTTGGGATTCTCAAAGTAGTACAAAGGCCAAGAGTCTTATTAATAAATGTTTTAATATAGAACAACATATTACAACCATTTAAGAAACCAATATGAACCCTAACATTTCCCAGTATAAGAACTGCTGGAAGTGAGAACATACCATATTCACCTACTATACACATGGTACTAAGTGATAGAAGTATAATGATTCTCATCAAATCAATCACTATGGGGAGATAGTGTGGTATTATAAGGCTAATTTCAAAACTAACTCTTCTAAACTCAAAAATAAGAAAGGAAAACTGTATACTTATTTATTTAAGTAAATTAACTGTAAAGGCAAACACCAAGCAGGTAGCTATGACTGTTCTTTCTAAAAACATAGATTCAATAAAAATTGATATGCAAAGAAATCTCAAGAGCTTTAAGAAATCAGAACTAGCTCAATTTACTCATCTGTAGGTGAAGATAAACAATGATTATAAAATCCCTAAAATTTTTTTCACAGAATATTTGAAAAAACAAGCTTCTTACTGATACAATTTTAGAAAACAACCAAAAATTCAACATTTTATTTATTCAAGAACCTCTTTGGTTGATTATCTATTAAATTCCAAGTTCTATGTCTAAAGAAAGAAAAAACATTATAGAAGCTTCTTACTATTCTTCTTGGATTATGTTTACAAAATTATTACTCACTAATAACAATTATTCAAGGATTATTACCTACATTAACATTGAGTTGGTCAAGTTATATTTTTCATTAAAAAAAGACATTTTTAATCATTAAGATATTATCTCCTCTTTTAATTGTAGTATTATATGTTTCATTCTTAATATTTATTCAGATAATCAGTAGACCACCTTAAAGTATTTAAAGGATACTGAGATAAATTTGAATAATATCCCAATTATAACAAAAGACTTTAATATCAGAGATAGCAATTGAAATCTATTATATTCTCATCACTCAACACATGCTGATGTACTTCAAGAAGTAGCTGATGGTCTTAATCTAGATTTATCAATGCTTATCAATCCAGTACTTACTTAATATACAAACAACTCTCAAAATTCAAATTTAGTTTTAGACTTCATGTTTCTCTAAGCAGAGACAGAGGAATTCAATAATCATCATATCTCACCTAACTTATAAAGTCTTTCTGATTACACTTCTTTATTGATATCAATCATCATTGAAGGAGAATTTATTCAAGAAAGAAAACAGTCTATTGTTAGAAATAGTGAAGAAGAAAAAGAATTTGTCAATGAACTTAGAAACAGGATAAGCAATATTGATACAACTTACAACTAACATTCTTAACTGTGACATGCTAGAATATGTGACTCAGGAATTCACTATTATTGCAAAAGATCTTTGAAACAAGTATTCTAAATTTATCAATATTACTAAATATTCTAAAGCATAGTAGAACAAAGAGTACAATAAAGACTTAGCTATCTATTGAATACTCAGAAGAAGAATAAGGTTCCAAGTACGAATTAATCTACCTTATATACCACAGACTGCAGTCTGTGCACATACTATCCTATCTCATTCTAAAGTACATATGTTTGCTATAAAGTCAACATGCTATTGCTATGTTGTATAATATCATTTGTTCTGAATTCTTTTATGTCTTTATCCATGTCATGTGATCCTGTGACTGTGACTGTGACATGTGACATTATGCAACCCTAATTCTAAGTTCCAAAAATAAAAAATAAAATAAAAAGAAAATAGAAATGAGAAAAAAATTAAAATAATTAGAGTCTACTGTCTTTAACTCTAATAGTAATTTGCAACTTCTTGACAAAATTCACTCATATCAATGAGCAGAATGGCCTCCATTCTCTAGTACTAAAAAGATAGTAAGCAATGGTAAGTGTATTACTAACATTATTAACATAGTAAATTCTTGTATCAATCTCAGCTATTGGCCATCACACTTTAAGATGTCTATGTCTATTATTATTCCAAAGTCTAACAAATCTTTGAATAATACTCCCAAGATCTTTTGTCTTATTATTCTTCTCAATATATTAGACAAGTTAATTGATAAAGTGATAAGTAATAGACTACAAGTTCATTCTATTGCTTCAAACTTCATTTATCCAAACTAATTAGGGAGTATCAAACAATGTTTGATAACAGATGCCAGTATTTTCTTAACACATCTCATATGAGCAGGATGAGTTAAGAGCCTTCATACAAGCACTCTTGCATTTGATATCACACAGTTCTTCTTTTCTTTGAATCATCAACTTCTTCTGAACAAAGCAGATTTTAACACTAGAATTTCTTAATTTTTCTCTAGTTATTTAATTAATAGATAAACTCAATTTGTGTGCAATTATATTACCACTCTTTTCTATATATTCAAAAAAAAACTAAAAATCTTTCAATTTCTATTTCAATTTTTATTCTTTCTTTTGTTGATAATAGTCTTTTTGTTTCTCAAAAGAAAAGTTATGAAAAGTCTAACATGAACCTTTACTATAGTTATAGTATTATTTTATCTCTCTTCAACCAATTTAGTCTGGCAATTGAACACAACAAATCAGAGATCTTTCACTTCTCTAGGTCAACAAAGAATACCAATCCTCCTCTCCTAGATCTCAGATCTATAGGTAGTACTGTACTTAAACCTAAAGACACATAGTGATATCTAGAATTCTTCTTTGATAAGAAACTCTTTTTTTGACATCATATTCTACTTATAAAGTTCTATCCACCATTAAAGGCATGAAATGTTCAGCAGCTCAAATTTTCTATACAGAACTTGTATCCTTCCCATTACTCTTTATGGCTTTCAGCTGTGGTATTTCAAAGAAGTATTATTATATTAAGGAATTAAAGAAAATGCAAAGAAGAGTAGCCTTATGGATTATGAAAGCTTTTTGTACATCTCCCTCATAGGGAGTTAAGGCTATTGCTAGTCTCATTCCTATTTACTTTCACCTCAATAAACTTATAGGACATCACCATCTCAAAGTAGCATTTCTTTCTAAACAACACATGTTAAACTTTCTTTTAAACACACATTATTCTAAACAGGGAAATTCTTATCATATGGCCACAAATCATCTCAATCAAGTCTTACTAGCCTTTAACTGTTTGAACAGAGAACCTTCTCCAGGATTTTGTTTAATAGATAATTTTCCTGATCACTTTGCCTTTCATATAATAGATTGTAAAGATGCTGAAGTAAGAACTGCTTGTCATAATAAACTCAAGAATATCTTTAAGGATTCATTCCAAAGCAATAACACCATCCTCATCATTTTTGATGCAAGTATTAAAAACAACATTACTACATTAGTCTTGCATATTAGGAGAGAACATGAAATCATCAAGAAAACCATCCATTATGTGATGAATATCATGTTTACTGAAGCAGAACTTTTTCCCATAAGATATGATATTAGTTAAGCATCTCAAATATAAGGTGTCATGCATATTATCATTGTTATCAATGCTATTCTAGCTGCCAAAAGAATCTTTGACATGTCTCTTCATCCATATCAACTATACTCTATCATCATATCCAGTGACTTAAAGAAGTTCTTTAACAAGAACTTGAGTAATACAATTTCATTTTGGGACTGTCCTAGTAACAATAAATGATCCCTGCATTTACTAGTTGACAAGGAACTGAAATTCCACAAGATCAGTCCCATTTTTCCTAGCAAAACATTATGGGACTTCAGTAGAAAAGAAGAATATGATTCTATTGTCAAGAAATGGCAAATGTACTTTTAAGCATCCAACTACAAGAGAAGAAATTTCTTCAATCTAAATGACAATAACAATAATCCTATTTGATCCACTTATTTGAAAGATAGAGCATAGCTGAAACATTTTAGTTTCTTCAATTCACTGTGTGCTCATATCACTAGACTGATCACCAATCATGCTCTCATCAGTGAATATAGATGAAGGCTTTTCCCCAATTCATCAGTCACATACTCATGTGGTAATTCTCCTATTGAAACAAGATCACATATTCTACATGACTGTGAATAATACAAGCAGTCATGAAACCCAAAACAAGAATCCCTCAAAGAGATTCTCACTTTCCTCAAGTTTAATCTAGGCATATTTTGCTTTTAAGAAGACATTACATAGATTTAGATGCTTAGTTTTATGTCAAACTTATATAGTTTGATATTTCTTACTCTTCTTTTCTCTTTTTGTATTTAAATAGTTACTACATGTAGCTATCATGGCCTACCATCACATCCTATATAATAAATTATTGATTTAAATATATATATATATATTAAACAATTTATAATAATATACCCTTCTTAAGGTTTTTCTTCTTATTACTTCTCTCTTTCATACCACCATCTTGTATGGTAGCACCTAACAGAGAAACTGTAAATATAAAATTTTTCTTTTACAATTCAGTTATGTCTCACTCAATAGAGATTAATGCCATCTCCAAGGACATTAACATGAACAAGCTGAGAGACAGATCCAAGCTGTCGAGTCAGAACTCTTTAAGAGAATCATTGGTTCACTCAGATTTCTCTTCCGTCTCATATGTAAATAGAATGGAAGATTAAAACAATGACCCCTCCTGGATGAATTAAATGAAAATGGAGAACTTTCAACTATTATATGCAACATCTAAGGAAGAGGTGTCCAATGTTTAGAATGAGGCTAATAATTTAAATAACATACCTCTCTTATATATGGAGAGTGCATATATTAGTAATCAGAACTTGAATCAACCTTGTAGCTTTGAGTTGTCATCTATTTCTTATTCAGAATTACAACTAGCTAATCCAGATTTATGGAATGGCCAATCAAATCCTGTTTTTATTTTTGGAATCACAGAAACTATACATAAGGACTTGAAAAACATCAAGACCTCACTCCATTGCATTGCAGACTTCATTAGGAATAGAAGTCTCAAAAAAAAACAAGAAGGAAGATATTTCCAGTCTTACAGGTTTCAGATAAGTGGCCTGGTCATTCATCTCATCTATTTATGAAGATGGTTAGGATATATTAAAGACAGATAATAACAATGTTTCATTCCATCACAAAGTATCTTCAAAATTTGACAAGAAGATCCCAATCCAGAAAGAAATTGAAGAAGATTTCAGCAACTAATTCTGTTGACTTTTCCAACCTCCCACCTCTCTCTCCAGTTTTTCTGAGACCATCAAAAGATAAGCACAACAGGTTGTGATATCACAGAAAAGACACTAGAAAATCTCATAGTTAGTCTTGTAAAAAAAAAGGGTGTTTGTATGCTCAAGCAATATCTGGGAACATTAAAGAAATTCTCAAGTTAAAAAACAACTTCCCCAATCTTTTGTCCAAAAAAATTGAAGACATTCATAGGACCATCAACAATTCAGGTAAAACAAAACCTCATATCAACATGACTACTAAAGATTCTTCTTATAAGCAAATCATCATTCCTATGGGAAGTAATAACAGCAAGAAATTTATGAAGTCCTTAGATGATCATGTCACCAACTTAAACCATGCCCTCAAGAGTATTAAATCTGATACTATTGTTGATTTCATCTGTATCGACCATTGTGGCCTAATTGTTACAGCAAACAAGATTGCTATCCCTTCTGAGCTCTGTGTAGTTGAGAATTACATCAAAAACATTACCTCTGTGGATTCAAATGACATCCAATCTGCTTGTTGTTGTGGCAACCACTAGACACTCAAGGTCTAATGATCTCACTAACGAGTAAACCTCAAAGTAGAGATATAATGTGGGATATTCACAAGAGAACTCAACAAGGAGCCTCTGTTTAATTAGTGTCCTATTTATACAAAACAGTCATGGTCCATGCTACCAATAATCTAACCTGCCCTATAGTCCATGCTCCATCCTCATGTTTGCCTCCTGTCCTACTCAAGGCCACCATATGTACTCCAGGTGCCCTGATGTCATCTTCTAGACCCTTCCATCAAGTTCTAGGCTTATGACATCACATCATATGACCTGTCATGTGACTTTGTTGTCACGTGCCTTCTTCATCATCCTAAAAGAAAAGAAAAGAAAAGAAAAGAAAAAGAAAAAGAAATATAAAATCAAAAGAAAAATAGATAAAAGAAAAATAAAATGTTAGGTCCAAAGCGTTCCATAACACTTGTCTTCCCCAATCCAAATCATATCTAAAAATTCTAGATATCTTTTACCTGATTGAGGGTACTAATATGCCTATCAATTCAAGTGTAGTTGAGTCTATTATCAAAAGCACTCATATTTTTGATAACATTCATATTGTATCAAAACCATACATTATCAAAGTATTACCAAAATCAGACATGGCTATTGTTTGGATCAATATATGGGATTCTCAAAAGTAGCACTTCCACCAAAATGTTAATCAATTGCTGCTTCAATATAGAAAGTTACATTGCTACTGTATGAGGTGCTAACATAAACTCCAGTGTTCTCCAATGCAAGAATTGCTGGAAATAGGAACACACCACTTTTGCATGTTGTGTCCAAGGTTCATGTTGTGTTAAATGTAATGGACCCCACAAGGCTAAACATCATTGCTACTTTGCTTGGTGCTGTAAAGTGACCTTTAGACCAACCCTCCATGTCTTGAAACCAAACAAAGGGAACCATACCCTTATATGTTCAAATGCCTGAACTGTAAAGGTGACCATCAGGCCAATTCAAATTCTTGCCCATTCTGGAGACATCGCTTCAATAGGGAATGGCATGCTAAGAAGTATCAAGAGCTCTGGAATTCCAGGAACAAGTCAATTCACTCAGCTATGGGCAGCATTCAAGTATAATTCTAAAAAGTCTCAAGCTTTTTTTGCAAAATGTTCAAAAGAAACAAGACCCTCATGGACAGCATTTTAAAAACTAATATAGATTTTGACATTCTTTTCATCCAGGAACCCCCCTGGTCATTCATTCGCAATATACCAAGTTCCTCTAATGAAGAAGGAGATAGCATAGTAGGCACTCCAAATCATCCTAACTGGATCACCTTCTTCAGACCATCGAACGATAACAATGACCATCCTCGCATCATTATGTACATCAATACACATCTCTCCCACTTGCGTTTCTCTCTGTGAAAAGATATATGAACCACAAGTAGATTTCTAGTTTGTCTCTTTCCTTTTCTTCTTCTTTTCTTTTCTCTTTCTTTTCTTTTTCCTTTTATTTTCTTTAGTTCCCTGTTGTTCTAAGTCCTATGTAATGTAGTTACGAAGTAGCTACCACGGGCTGCCCTTGCGCCCCGTGTAATAAATTGTTGAATTAAAAAAAAAAAGGTTTTTCTTCTATCCGAGAACGTGTCTTGATGGATCTTATTGTACTCCTCCATGTTATTGACATAGTAGAAATGAACGAGACGGTGGCGGTAAAGATCCATCGCCTAACTCTGATCGGGTTGGTCCAATTCATTCACGTTCGTCGGCAGAGAGGGTGTGATAAGAGCCTGCGAAACCAGGTCATCGTAGTTCTGAAAGCGACCTGGTACACCAGCGAGGAGGAACGGGAGTGGGCTTGGAGCGTGCTGCCAGTCGAGCAGGCCCACAATATTTTACTGGTCAGAGTCTGGCGACGTCGATACGATGACGTTGCTGTGGTGGAGATCGGGATGGCGGATACAGAAGTGATAGAGGGCTGAGTTCTTGGGGACAAGCGAGGATGCTACGCGAAGATAGCATTCGATATTTTCGATGTAGGTAGCTACTCTTTGTACTCGTAAGCCCCCCTCTTGCACGCAGGAACGGCAGTGGCGGTCGGCCGAATTTCTTTAGATACGCCAGTTCCTTGCGAGCTGCTGCTTCGGGCGCTGCCTTGACGCTTTTGTCTACAGTTTCGATTAGCTTCAAAAATTCCAACAAAAAAGGCTGAGAGTGGCGTACTACGTCGGGTTATGACCTTCTTCCATACCACATACACAGGCCGGCATCCGGATCTACGTAGAAACCCTCCTCGTTGAGCGGGATACCTCCATTCCCTGCCACTTTCTTCAGGCCGTCGGTATAGTAGGCTTCCGCTAGCCGGAAAAGGAATTGATATTATGTGAGACCCGAGTTGGGCAAGCTGGCGCAAGATCGAAGTGATGTTCGGTTTGTCCAGTTTCAGCCAAATGTTACTGGGATTCGTACCTCCTATGAATTCCATAAACATCTACTCCATCTTCGCAGTGTTGTCTCTTTCATCAATCAACACTGCGAAGAAAGAGAGTAACCGTAAATTTTGGGATTAGGCAGTCCAGAATAATGGAGGAAGCGCATTGTGGCCACTTCACTAACGATAGCGTAGAAGTTAAGGACTTGACGGGGTGCGGGATACGGGCTATCATTTTCTGCATCGGTTGAAGCCGCCCTAAGCGAGCTTCACAAATATGTCGACATTTCGAAAACTCCGACCAACAGACTGCGCTGCAAGCCGACAAAGCTCGTCGGCGTTGACCTCATCCGCAAGGTGAAGATCCTTATTGACCCTTAATGTGCGAGATAACGGACTAGGCATATGGGCCAGAGAATGACATGTGTATAGCTATTCTCCCGATGGATAACTGAAGAGGTCATGGTGAGAGTCTGACATGCTGGAGAATGCACGACGTGGTAGCCACTAATAGATCCGAGTGACGGGAGAAATGAAGGAGGAAAATTGCGAGGAGGGACGGCGTAAAGATGGAGAGAAAAATTGAAAATAAGCCTCGCACGTCCGAAGGAGTAGTGCATGCAGATGTGTGTGTAGGCGTGGGGTTGAAAGATTTGGATTCAGTCGTCAAGTGTGTTATTGTATCATGCTGCCGGCTCTTATCAGCCTCAATCACTCGCCGCTGTTCCAAATGAATGACTAGTAGCCTTGTCTGAGTATATCTAGTGCAGACGCCATCTTGACGTTGGTTCCCGAGGAGGCTCAATGTGGAGCGCTATGCAAAATCTGATGGAAACTCTGCATCTAGCCTTTCGTCAATCTTAGATTTAGCACACTGGAGAAAAGATTCCAATAATGACCCTCCCTCTTTCATCGATCTTCTCATTGTCTATAGATAGAAAGATAAGATCGATGGTCACAAAAGCATTTAAATTCAACCGTCTCGGCATTCCTCCTGCAGATTCTCTTCCCCCTTCATTTAAGAATTCATTATCTTTTTTTAGGCCTGAAATGAGCTGGTTTTCAGACGACTCCGAACAGGCTCAAGCGTATGACGAGGTCAAGATGGGCTCATGCAATCTCTAGATTAATTAAAT
>Ga0157363_1004896_pt1 | contig 12436 bp, 7 predicted proteins | sample AttsexASBM1_FD_111477 | JGI IMG/M metagenome (GOLD analysis project Ga0157363, IMG submission 111477) | Fungus gardens microbial communities from leaf cutter ant in Ribeirão Preto, State of São Paulo, Brazil - Atta sexdens ASBM1 | ecosystem: Host-associated > Fungi > Mycelium > Unclassified ...
ACAAGTATTGGTAGAGATACAAGCATATCAATGTAGTGACATAATTAGTTACCTTCTAAAATTAGCCTGACAGCTGCTATGACAGCTGACAGCTCCCATTAGGTATGAGTTTTGATCATGTGATGGCAACAGCTTGTGCACAGACCATCACTCTTTTGTATATATATCTCTGTGTCTGAGGGCTAGACGTCAGACTTAACAACATTAATTATTCCTGTTGATACTTTTCATTATCTGTCAATCATCATATTCTTATACTGAACCCCTGAAACACTATTCAGCCCCAGTATCACAACCAGTGAGTATCTTATTTGTGATACCAGCCATTATAGATTGAGGATAGTTGCCCTATGTAGAGGTAGTGATTAAGAAAGTTGTTGTGACAACCACTTATCATAATGACAAATGACCACACAAGGCAGTAAATCTCTTAAAATGGGATATCAAATGGGGAATTCACAAGAGAACTCAACAAGAAGCCTCTTTTCAATTAGTGTCCTATTTATACAAAAACTCATGGTCCGTGCTACCAATAGTTAACCCTGCCCTCATGTCCATGCTTTATTCTCATTCCTGCCTCATGTCCTACTCAAGGCCACCATGTGTACTCCATGTGTTCTGACATCATCTTCCAGACCCTTCCATCATGTTCTAGGCTTGTGACATCATATCATGTGACCTGTCATGTGACTTCATTGTCACATGCATCTTCATCGCTCTTCAAGAAAAAGAAAAAGAAAAAGAAAAAGAAAAGTAAAATTGAAAAATAAAATAAAATAAAATAAAAATTGTTAATATCCAAAGCGTCCCATAACAAAAGTTATGAGGTGAAAACCTCCATTACTATTGGGAATTCCTTGGCATGTGAATAAGGATGATAACTATGGTGGCTATCATATCCCTTCTAATTCCATCATCATATCCAATATCTGGTAAGTAGGAAATGTGAATATATATGGTTTCATATCTATATAACTACAACATCAAGAGTAATAGCTATGGATACAGAGTCCAACTATCTAGCATCTGAATTTGTACCAGAGCATTTCTTAAAACTTGATACACCTGTTGATTCTGAGTTCTATGTGTTTGGTTTTGGGCAAAGGTGAGCCAATTTTGTATATGTGAAAGACAGTAGAGCATAACAAGGTGGGGTGATATAAGGGTTTGTTCTAGAAAGCTCTTGGAGGAAAACTCTGTTTTCCTTATGATAATGCCAATTCTGTACTGCTGCCATATCTTGTTGTCCACCACTGCAAATAAGCATAGTCAAAAGAAAATTGAGATTAGTTTCATAATGGGTCTTGTTAGGTAAGAAATGTAAGACTTATGATATTGACTCTAGTGTTAACAGCATTACATGCAGTTATCCATTATTTTTTGAATGTTTGATTGAACCTTATTCAGCAGAATGTTCTAATGTAGTTAAACAAGTATATGAAGGAGAGTAAACACTTATGTAGGCTCTATAAAAACTTGATTTAAGAGTTTGTATTATGGATTTTATCTTCTGTTGTAATATAAAACACCTACTATTGACAATAAGGAACAAAAACATTTAGCAACAATGAAAAAAAGTATTATTGAGCAAGAGAAGGATAAGACATGTTATAAAGGGTAGTGAGAATAAGAGATGAGAGTATGTGTAAGAAGTTGAGAGATAGTATATAAAACAAGATGTGATGTACAAGATGTAACAGAGAGATATACAGATAGTGGGAGGCACATGCATACATACTCATTATTGTGAATTTAAGAGAGAGGAAGTATAAAAGGAACAGTTCCTATAAGATCAACTCTAGAAGAGATACATTAGACTGTCACTGTTATTATAGACTTTGTTAGTTTTCTTTATAGTTAAGAAGAATGAGAAGAAGAGGATAGTACTATAAGTATATTAATAACTGAAAAATTAAATGAGATTCTGAGAAACTTGATAAATACTGATAGTATAACAGCTTCCATAGACAATGTTTGTTAGGGCAACTAGACAAAGTTGTTATAATTGCTGATATCTCATGTTTTGCAGATGTTTTTCTTATATTTAATATACTTTGAACATGTAGAGACTATTTCATTCTCTGACTCATATTTACTATGTCTTTTGTTTTCCTTATATAATATCAGTTAGTGTCTCATGTAGTAGTAAGCTTTTTTATGCTTTTCTTATTTTTTTCTCATTGTCTTCTTAGGATGCTATTTCACTTTTGTTAGAGTTGTAAACAATAGACTTGACTTTATTCTATTTTCTTTCTTTTTATTTTACTTTTTCTATTTTTTTATTTATCTTATTTTTGGTTTGCATTTTTACTTTTATTTATTTTGAACTTAAGTAAAGAGTATGATATGACATCATATATGATAGTTATACAAGTCACAAAGTGTGACATAAGTGTGACAACTGTTACAGTGTGGTCAAATATGTCACTATCATATAGTAATAACATGTTTGTTATAAGGTATCTGAATTATCTAAAATGGAAGGTGTCTCCCACACTTTCTACCAACTGATCAAAAAGATCTCAGACTATAATAGAGCACAATGCCATTATACTAAAATTAGATAGTCATATAACTATGGAAGTCTGGTATACAGACTAAGTGCTATTGTATAAGTAGTAGGCTAATTTCAAAAAGAACTCTATCGAGTTCTTCTTGTCCTAAACTACATCTTAGAGATTAAAGTTTATTTGACCTCAGCCTTTACAATATTGGCCTTATGGAAAGTATATGGGCTTTAAGATAGATTAGTTATAGTATGTATACAGACTATAGTCTAAAGTATATATATATAAGATAAACTAGCTTGTACTTTTAACTCTATTGAGTTTTCTTATATTACTTGTTAGAGTTATGAATGTTAGACTTTATTTTATTTTTATTTTCCACTTTCTATTTTTTTTCTTTATTTAGAGTTATGGTTTAGTATGTCAGTCACATGTTACAGTCACAGTCACATGATAATTTATCACAAAGAACATTGTAGAAGATCCTAGAACAATGATATTAGCCTACATGTTAACAGTATGTAGTATATATATACCTTTAGGATAGGCTAAGTTTAGTATAGCATAGACTATTAGCCAAGTGTATATAAGATGGATACTTTGTACTAGAAACTCTATCAAGTTCTCTTGTGTTACCCAATACAAGGTTCTTTCTCATTAACTCACTTTAAAGTCTTTGAGTTATAACATTACTCAATACAAGAATATGCTTTCATCTTATCTTTGAGTTCTAAGTTATAACAACTTTCTCATGTTTAATAGGTATATATAGTTGTAGATACAAGCCTATATCCTTACATTTTACTAATTAATCATCATATTTATTCTTTCTCAAGTCTTTGCCTAAGTTGCAATCTGAGACAAGCTTATAATCATAATACTTATCTTACAAAAGAAGAGTGCATAGTGGTTAGACTACTGGAAGACCATAATGATCAGACTATTAAAGATACATCAAGACAGCATTGTGGTTAGACTATTGAACATATAAGACAAATAGAACTAGATAGAAAGCCACTGATATTAAGACACTAGAAGAAATACTAAAATTATTGAGGATTACTGAAATAAATACCTTAAAAGAAACTAGAACTGCAGAGATAGCATCAAATAGTATGTCTAGAGTACAGACACCAGTAGCACCAGCATAAATAATACCAGAGATAGATACTGATATTACAGAATATAATCTCAGACCCAGAATGGTTTGATAGAGACCAAACAAAGTTTAAAGATTGGTAAAGAGACATATGATTGCTTCTCAAGAGTAATAGAGTTATAGCAACAGACAACAAGATCACAGTGATATTAGCCCAATTTAGAGAAGAAACAGCTAGTATTTATACTTAGAAGAAGATTAACCAAATTAAAAAATATAACAATATCTAGAATTGGAACAATTCTGTAGAATAAATCAAGACAGCATTCAGTGATAAGAACAAGACAGCATATACTAAATAGAAGATTGAGACATTTAGACAAGAAAAGAAATACATCACTGATTTTATGATTGAATTCAAAGCATTAGCTATAAATACTGAAACCAATGACACTTATGCCATATTTCTGTTAAAGAATAATGTCAGAGGTAATATTATAAAGATAATATTAGGATATCCATCTATTGCAATACTAACATCACTTAAAAGGTAGAAGATAGCCATTACATCAGTTAGACAAGAATATAAATTCACAAAGGGTAGACAAGATTATTAGATCAGATTGATGGAGAAAGAGTAATCTATGAACATTGGAAAAGCAAAAGATAACTACAACAAAGATAGAAAGTCTAGGTGATTCAACTATAACATTTATGGACATATTGTCAGAATTGAAGATAATGGACTTTGTTTTTCTTTTTATTCTTTCTTATTTTTTTTTTCTCATTTATTTCCTTATTTGAACTTAGAGTTAGGGTTAGAAGTGTGACATTATATATAACTATCATAACTGTCATATACACACTCTATAACAAGATGTCACACTTGTGACACATGGAAGGATAAAAGATAAGATTCTAGAACAATAATATTATATAACATATTTTGTATATTAATCTTATAAATAATATATAGCCTTCAAGATAAGCATGTAGTAGTAGAGGCTTTATTATGTTCTTCTCATTTCTTCCTCAAGAATGCCTTATATATTACTTATGGTCATTAGATATATATAGCTGTAGATATTATCCTGTATCTTTATGCTTTACCAATTGACTCATTTCCCACTCTTACTCAAGTCTTTGCCTAAGTTATAACCTGAGCCAAGCTTCAGGATACAATATTAGTTATAGTAACTAATAACAAAATAACCACAGTACTAGCCCAACTTAGAGGGGGCATCACAAAAATATATATGTAGAAAAAAATAGATCAGATGGAAGAAGAAGAAAATACCTAGAATTGGGATGATTTTGTCAAAGAAGTGAAGACAGCATTTAGCAACAAAAGCAAGGCAGCAGATACCAAGTGAAATATTAAGACATTTAGGCAAGGGGAGAAATATATTGCAGATTTTATGATTGAATTTAAAGTATTGGCTATAAAGGCTGAAATAGATAATATGCATGCAATCTTTTTATTAAAAAAGAATATCAAAAGTGACATTATCAAGACTATATTAGAATATCTGCCCATAATAGTACTGGAAACACTCAAGAAATGAAAGGTGGTGATTATCTCAGTAGAAAAAAGATACAAATTCACAGAAAGCCAACATAACTATAGAATAGGAACAGGAATTGTATATGAAAGTAGAGAGGCACTTAAGAAGATTGAAAATTTTAAAAATAACTATGATAAAGACAGAAAATCTAGGTGATTCAATTGCAACATTTACAGACATATGGAAAAAGATTGCTGAAAGCTAAAAAAAAAAGATGAGAAAGTACTACAAATGCAACAAAGTAGGACACCTAGCAAAAGACTGTATAACAGAGTAGAAAATGAAGAACAAAAGTGTATAGAAGAATTCAGATAACAAAAACAAAGACAAACAAGAGAGTTTTGTTAGAAGTTTGGAGTAGGCATGGTATAACAAACCTCTGTATATAGTAAATTCCTAAATTGATATATTATTCCTTATTGAAGAAACAACAAAGAAAGGGAACTAAACATGTGTACAAATGTGAAGACATCAAACAGAAAAAAACTACAGTTAAAAGTACTAGTGAATTCAGAATGCATTCACACTGGAATCAACAAGCAACTAGTGAAAGAAGAAAGAATAAAGACAGAACTAATAGACAGATTATTTGAGGTTTTTAATGTAGATAGTACCAAGAATAGAGAAGTAACAAGTTAGAACTAGAAATCAATAGACACATAGAAAGAATTGATATAGCAGTCATGGATTTAAACAGTATAGACATGTTTTTGGGATATGACTGGTTGGTTAAACATAACCCAGAAGTAAATTGGAATACAGAAACAATACAGTTTACAAGATGCCCAAAAGAATGTAAAATACAACACCAAGGACACAGAGATTACAGGTAATGGAAGACACAGATAAAGGACAATATAAAATAGGCAAAGAACTGGATCTGATAAATCTAAAAGATTTACCAGAATATATTTGATCATTTACATATTTGTTCAACAAAAATAAATTCAAAAAATTACTAGAATAGAGAGAATGGGACCACAAAATCAATATTATAGAAGATACACCAAAAAGCTAAATACCAAGGCTTATACAATGATAGTCAAAGAGGATAAAGCACTAAATCAATGATTGGAAGAACAGCTCAAGATAAGACTTATTGTGAAATCAAGTTCACAATACATAGTACCATGTTTTTACATTTCAGAGAAGGATAGATCTCTATGACTAGTACAAGACTACTGGAAATTGAACCAGCATATAATAAAGAACAAGACATCATTATTCTTAATTGGGGAAGTAATTGACAAGCTCAAGAATGCCAAGTAATTTAATAAATTGAATCTTATCTAGGAATACAACAATATATAGATCAAGGAAGGAGATAAATGAAAGGCTGTGTTTTTAACCAACAAGGGACTATTTGAAATGAAAGTGATATATTTTAGGTTATGTAATTTGTTAGAAATGTTCAAAAGGATAATGAACAGTATATTTCAAGAACTCTTATATAAAAGAGTGTTGGCAAATTACATGTATGACTTTGTTATATGCACCAAGACCAGAAAAGAACTTGAAGAAAGGACCATATGATTCTTGAAAATAGTAGAGAAACATAACCTGTGTTTTAAACAATCAAAGTGTGACATTGATGCTGAGAAAATACCTATCCTAGGAGTAGTAATTGGAAGAAGAGAAGTACAAATGAAAAATAACAAAGTCAAGGCTATCAAAAAATGGAAGACTTCTACCAAGATAAAAGAAGTGGAAGGCTTCTTAGGATTTGTAAATTTCTACTGATGCTTTATTAAGAACTTCAGTCATATAGTAAAACTTCTCAATGAAATTAAAGGAAAGAGAGAATGGAAATAGGAAGAAGAATACCAAAGAACATTTGAAGAATTGAAAAACAAAATCACAAGTCAACTAGTACTTGTTCTACCAAGGAGAAAAGGAACATTCAGAGTAGAAACCAATGCTTCAGAACATGCAATTGGAGGAGTCTTATCCTAGGTATAGGAAGAGAAATGGAAACCCATCACATTTTTATCAAGGACAATACAAGCAGCCAAAATAAATTACAAGATATATGACAAGAAATTAATAGCCATAGTGGAAGTCTTAACAAAATAGAGACAATATATATTAGATGCTATAGAGAAATTCAAAGTCTGGACACACTATGAGAACCTCAAGTATTTCTGAGAACCACATGAACTTAGGAGACAGCAAGCAAGATGGTATTTGATGTTACAAGACTATGATATTCTATGACATATTCCAGGAAAGATAAATACAAGAGTGGACATTCTATCCAGAAAATATTAGGTAGACACAAAAGATGATAACAAGGACATCAAAATGCTCAAAGAGAAGCTTTGGATAAGGAGAATGAAAAGAAGAATAAATATAAGAAGCAGAAGTGATAATATTTAGAGGAAACCAAATGGTAGAAGAAACTATATTATTGAACAAAATCCAAAGGAACAATACCAGGAAACAGGAGATATAAGAGAAATTAGAAGAAGAAGAAGGACAAGCATGGAAGGATAATAGAGTAGTTTATATAGAAGGAAGGATATATGTTCCAAACAACCAGAAGATATGAGAGCAAATTCTATAAGAAAACCATGAACAAGCAGATATAGGACATTTATAACAACAAAGGATGCTTGAGTTGATCAAGAGAAACTATTGGTGGCTGAGGATAAGAAATGATATCAAGAAAAATGTCTAGGGACACCAAAAATGTCAGCAAAATAAAGTGCAACACATGAAGAAGATAGAAGATCTTCACCTACTAGATATATCTGAAGGACCATGGTAGAAAATTAGTATTATGAATATCAGCTTACTGTGATTTATTTGAATACTATGGAATCATCAGCACTCTATTTCAATATATAGCTTGAAAACTTTAGATATAAGAAATGGGGACATTCTGATCATTTATAAGTTTCTCATCTCTCCTCTTCTTGTATATTCATGTTGATCCTGGGCTAAGCACATTATTTATATTCTATGTGAGAAGATACTAATAGAGGTGGTTTAGTTTGTGATATATAAGAAGTTACTAGTATTGAGTGTTAGGAAAAGCTTATGAGGAAGTTACAATCCTGAAAGAAACAATAGAGTAGCTTGAATTGAAGATATATCACTTGATTCATAATACTCTTTAGTTCATTTCTGTATTCATTACTCTTATTTCTGAGAGTATTCTACATATCTCTTAGTATATTTTTGTTTTCTTCTCTTTTTATTTTATTTTAATTTTATTGTCCATTTGACTTTTTATTTGGACTTAGTTAAGGAATAGTAATATAGCATTATATGTGACTGTCACAAATATCACAAATATCATAGATGTATCACATATATTATGGTTATGGTTACAACATTATATAATATGTAGAAAGTTTTGGAATGATGACATCACAATAGTATGATTACTATATATTGACCTTGTATACAATTCATAGTATTTAGAGTAGACTAAATATATATCATAGTCCAAACTCTAAGCATTGTTAATCTCTACTATGAATATTCTGGTATTAGAAACCCATGAATATTTGGTCTTATTTGCATCAAATTCATATAGGTATTCAGACTTGTTTTCACTATCTTTTATAACAGAGTTATTTCTCCTCAAACTCTACAAATACTCAGTCCTTTACAGCAGAGTTTTCTTTAATTTACTTATATATTTAAGACTGGTATTTACTCTATAATAGCTAGCCTAATAATCAAATAAAGTTAATACCCAACTCCAGTATCAATGGTAATGCACTTACTCCTCTCTTTATAAGTTGAAGCCAAGATTGTTTTGAAAAGTTATCACAAAATAAACTAAAATACTCACTTATTTATGATATTTAAATCTTGTGTGCACTCTCAGAGATTTAGAAGTAATTCAGAAGTTCAATAATGATAACAATTATAATAAAGATCAATATAAATTTTAATGATGAAAAGATGAAAATTGATGATAAATGATGTTATTAGATCTAAGGTCTAACTCTCAGATACAGAGATATATATACAAAAGAGTAATGGTCTATGCACAAGTTGTTTCCATCACATAATTAAAAATCATATCTGATAGGAGCTATTACCTATCATAAAAGATGTCAGGCTAATTTTAGAAGATAACTAATTATATCACTATATTGATATACTTGTTTCTCTATAAATACTTATTGCTATAGAATATACCATATACTATCAGAAATGGTTTGATGAGCACTTTCTGACATAAGTTCAATCATATGAATTTGTCCAGCTGTTCATGAAATAATAGCTAATGAAACTTTTATAGTTACTGGTGGCTTGATATCTCAGTTGTTTGTTGTTGCTTTTGTATATTCTACATATGTGCAGATAGCCATCATTCTAGTGCAACTTAGTTTGTGAAAATCAGTCTACTAGTTGTAGAGATATAAGCTGAATGAAGTTTGTGATCAAAGTCCAAAACTTTATAGACTTTGATAAGTTCCCATACTTGTTAAACTCCACAAACTCCTTTAGACTTTTTCCTCTCAAGCATAGATTGCACTTAACAATATAAGAATATATAGAATATTCTTTTATCTTAACTCTGAGACTTGAGTTATAACACTTTCTCTTTGTGTCTAAGTACTTGCTTGTTACAAAAAATTTATGTTCAAGATTTCCAAACATACTAACAGTCAGTAAAAAATAGATCTGATTAGTGACTATTCACTATTTTTACTACAAAATACTACATAGATGTTTTAGCTTTGATGAAGCATATATTCTAAATAAAGACACTGATAGTATAGTCATCTTGTATATCAAGAGAAATAAGAAATAGTTTGAAATTAAGAACTTATATTTTGTTTTACTATAGTTATTATTGTAGCAGCTATTAGAATGACAAGATAGATTTACAGAATTTGTACTCTGTAAGACTGTATCTACAACTGTATACCTAATAACCACGAGGAAAGAGAAGGGTGTCCTTAAAGAAACAATGTGAAATCAGCAAGAAAAACATAAGAAAGCCTCCACTCCACTACTATATGAGGCATTGACTGATACTACATGAGGTAGGCACAAGATGCAGTAAAGATGAAACACAAATATGAAATGAACCCTAACATGTGTCTACTGTATGAGACCAATGTCTGTAGAACATCCAGCATCATTGATTCTAATACTTAGAGACTTCAAAATTCAATGTCTTACATTCTGTATGAAACTTTTGAACTCTATTTGATATATTTGTAATATATTTTCTAAAGCTTCAAACTGATTCATATATTCATCAAGAAATTGTTTCAGGATTTTGCTACTACTAGTAGTTCTAGAACAATGGACAAGTTGACTGGGGCAATTTCATGTTTCAGATCTCACTGTTGTATATGTAATGTAATTCCAGTCATGAAAGCTACAATATGCTATATACTGGAAAAACAAAAGTGCAATGAAGATACAGTAAAACAGGCAATGATTTATAAATGTCACAGAGTAATTTAATGAATAGAGGAGTTCTGAGATCAATTAAAGTGGTGCAGTAGTCAGAACAAGTGAGCTGCAGGCTTGAGTTTAATGATATACAGAAGTGATCTCCTAATTACAAGAAGGTGCTATTATATACTATGATATAGGAGATTAAGAGGTTTCAAAGAAAATTCAAGTATTCCTAATAATTGAGACATAATTACGGAGACGAGAGCTCCAAATCGAGCTGTAATTATTGACAGAATTGAGGAATTCCATGCATTTTTTATCAAGTCCCCAGCTCTTTCACCGACAATATATGTGGGCACTTGTGGATGAGCAGCTGGTACTATCGGCTTGAAGATAAAAAAAGAGAAACATGAATCAATTTCTGAAAGCAAAGAATTCAATGGAAAAGCACTGACCAATACACTAAGATCAACTATTCTCAGCCCACTAACACCTTTGACTCTCAAATCTGGGTCCACAACTCCCCAATTTGCTCCAACAGGAGACATTGACGATGTTCCTGTAGGATGGAAAACTGTCATAGTATTTGACCTTATGTATTCCTCCAGATCTGCGTCGTTATCTGCGGTAGTGTTATTCATCCCATTCAAAGGCTCAACAATATAATCCTTCCATGCCGATGCAGTGAGGAATCTTTGTACGCTGCGAATTCCAAACTTCATAATTTTGAAATCAATGTCTGAGGAGTAAAAACCAGGGTCGATGAGAGGTGCCGCGAAGGGATCAGAGGTATTAAGGACTATGGAACCCCCTGGAAGAGATATTTATTAACCTTCTAGTCAGGAGATTTATTTGGACATACGAGACAAGGGCGACACGACAGCTGTGACCGTGCTGAAGAAACCCCCGTTGGGTGGGAGGGAAACCAGTCCAGGAATAACACCATTCTATAGTTCAAAATCATCAGTGCTACATTGTTGGAAGAGAATACGAGCCATACGCACAGAGAATAATATCTCGTAGTGTGCTGTATGATTGCCAGCCGCTGGATCTCTCGCATTAGTCCAAAAATCATCTGTAACCCTCAAGAAAGCCTGCTGATTTTCATAAGAAGAGACCAAGGGACCTGTATGAGAGTTCATCCATTCCTGAAGTTGTTTTTCACCGAGTACGGGGTCACTTTCAGCGGCTTGGAAAGTATCACTTGAGTTTACATTTGCAAGCCATATGTTGAAAACCAGTGGATGGTCTGAGAGATTGCGACCGACAGATGGGTTATCAACAAGGGTCTGGATCTTCAACGAAGATAATAGGTACCGGTCACCAATTCCTGACAGTTGGAGAAGCTGAGGGGTGTTCACTGAGCCTGCAGATAGAATCACTTCCTTCCGAGCTTGCACAATGTAGTGCTTATCTGATGCACATCTAAGCAGTTTTCCAGGCAAAATATTAAGCAAGATTAAGCAACACGTACTCGTGTTCCTGGCATCAACAAATTTGACACCGAGAATCTGTGGCTTGCCGTCTCGCGACGTCCCTGTTCTGAGTACTCGAGTGACTCTTGCATTCAAAATAACATTCAAGTTCTTGCGCGAGATGAAATCTGGTCCCAAATACGAAGTTGCAGAGCTGCTTCTTTTGCCCCCGCTTATTGTTGACTGAGTCCAACCTGGAAAATCCCAAGGTCGTCAAGTAAGTTCTACTGCGCATGAGGAATTGGCGCACCAATTCCAAGATGAAATCCAGAATTCATATCTAGGTTGAATGGGAACTCATCTGTAAGGTTTTTGGTAGTTTGAATGACCCTTGAATCAGTAGGCACTTGAGGGAAGCCAGGAAGGCTGACTCCATTAATTCCAGTGGTACTGTGAACGGTAGGATCGAATTGTCCG
>Ga0157363_1004897_pt1 | contig 12433 bp, 10 predicted proteins | sample AttsexASBM1_FD_111477 | JGI IMG/M metagenome (GOLD analysis project Ga0157363, IMG submission 111477) | Fungus gardens microbial communities from leaf cutter ant in Ribeirão Preto, State of São Paulo, Brazil - Atta sexdens ASBM1 | ecosystem: Host-associated > Fungi > Mycelium > Unclassified ...
CTTAAAACTGAGATACTGTAATGTTAAAACTAAAATTTCAATTAACATTTCTTCAGTGCTGAAGTATCGTTAACGTTTCAAAATCGAATCGCTTTCGCGAAATGGGCTTCCGACGAAAGTTCCAATGGGAGTTTCGCTCTTTGCCACCATTGTCGAGAACAGACTGTTTTTTGAAGCGTGAATTTAATCGAGCTTCCCATCGACTGGCCGGATGGACTTAAACGACCAGATCCGCCGTCTTCCTGGTACATAAATCCCGCGGCAATCCTCTTCCACGTCAGGTTGTAACCCTGAATGCGCTCTATCGCGAGATACGCTTCACTACCACTCTGGGTGAGCGCAAGTGGTGTTATGCCCTCCAACGGTTCCTCGACGGACTTACGCGCGTGTCCGCGTCCGGAAATTGCTTGTCTGCGGTCGCCGACACCCGCTCGATCCGAAAGACGACATTTTCTGATTATGAGTAATGACGGATTCGTATTCGGTAATCTCTAACTGCGAGAAATCCCATTTATAATATCTCAATCATCTTGCATTGTGGCGGTCGCTTTTTATTCGACAATTAAACATTTCGTAAAATATAATCATTTTATAAATAAGTTGAAATTTATATGCATATTGATATAAATATTATAAATATGTAATGTCGAAAATTTGAATTTTATATTAATTTGAGACAGAATAATAAATATCAATTCTTAGTTTTATATTGAATATCAATTATTTTATAAACGATAAAGTTTGGAGTAATACGAGTTTAAAAATTAAATTAATCTTCAATTATATATGAAAAGATTCTTAAAACACATTTAAAATGCTCTCAATTTATTCGTACATTTGTATAAATGAATATTGTAAATATAATAATCCTTATACTCTTTTCAATATATTTTTCCTTGCAAGATTAAGAAAAAAATGATATATTTATATATGCAGCTCTTCAATCAAATGTCGGAAAACTTGAAGAATATATCTTTTGCTTGAATGGAATTACAAGGAAAAAATTCTGGAGAATTACAATCTGTAATATTCTAAATATTGTATTTTCGTTCGATTCCTCTGCAAAAAACGCTATCATTTCATTCTTTTGATATTTTAAACAAGGACAGATTAAAAGCTCGAAATGCAGAATTTCACAGAGAATCTATTACTCGGTTCTTCTCTAGAGCGAGCTTTCCTTTAGAGTCACCTTTCAGAAAGTTGGAAGCCGGTAATGTCTAACAATCAATTACCATTCCAATCGTCATGCAATCTAAAATGGATCCGCAGCATTTCATCATTAACCTTTTCTCCGCGCGATGAATAAAAGTTCTTTGTTTCTTTCAACATTTCTGTTGTTGCGTTTTGCCTATTAGTCGTTGCGATTGTTTTCGAGAGAGAAAAACTGTGGGTTTGTTATTGTTCTCCTCGACAGTACCCGTCGCGAAAAAACACCTTCAAACATGGCTCGTTGCAGTTTACCACAATCAACGTGTCAGCATGCTCTTTATTCGAACCTCTTTTCTCTCTCAATTTACGATTTTATTCTTCAACGTGAATATATACAGCTGCATGCTACTATGCGTCGCTTGATTAAGCGCCAGAAGCAGATTTATTCTGGATGAACGTGAAAAATCAAATGTAATATTTGTGATGTGTGAAAATATGTAACTTATTATAATATGCTTAAAATACTTAATATATAATTAAACTATATAGATAATTTATAGAATACAATATATATGAATATGTAACGAATATAATACAAAACGAATTTCTTTGTCGTGAAATATGAGTATTAAACGGTTATAAAAACAAGGACAACTTATTTGTCATGTGATTCAGATTCGTTCTTCTTATCTCAGTTCTCTTAGATGTCTCCATTACCGTCGTACAATTAGGTGAGAGTGTAAGCGGGTCAGCGTTTGTTTCTGGTAACGGGAGCAGTACGAGATCTCGTGTTTCTCAGAAACCGCGCGTGAACTTACACGAATCAACGAAACACCTGCAATACGTTTCTCCGAGTGCGAATACGAGTTCGAAGTTAGTTAATAATATATTTTATAGAACAGATAAATATTTTGGAAGAATATAAAAATCAAAAGATTATTTAAAATACAATTATTTACTTTATACTTCATAGTACTTTAACAACAAGTTTACAATTTCGATTAGATGAATAAAATGATCTACTTAATATATCCATTTGATATAAAAATTTTCAAAATACCTAATTTCTAAAAAAATTAAGTTACATATAAAAAAAGAGAGATTACGAGTGTGTTTTTCAATTACAGTTTTAAAAATCTAGTTTGTCATTTTGAATTACTCAGAACTAACTATTCAAATCACTATCTTTAAGAGTTTCATGGATAAAGGATTAAAAGCACATTACATGTTCCTGAACGACTTCCTTCATTCCTCTGCTGTTCCTTGCTTTTCGTGTCTTTCTGTTGGTCGCACGTCTTCCTCTCATTATCCTGTCGCGAGGCTTCTCCCGTGCTACCCACGCACGACAGGGAGGACCCGTTGGCAAACGTTAATGCCCGTATAACAGTATTTATTGCCCAGGCTCCGTCTTTCTTTCTCTCTTTTTCGATCGCCTCTTCTCCACCCATAAATACATACGCACAATACGTCGTTAGGCGATCGCTCGGCCCCGGAAATAGACCGTGACCGAGTGCTGCGCCCGAGACAATCCCCGGAAGACGACCAACACCACACCATCACCATCACCGGAAGGTTAACCACCGACGGCGTGCCTACTTGCATGCGCGCAGGAATACAAGTCTTTCCTCTCTCTTCTACTTCTCCTTCTTCTCCTCCTCGTCTTCCCTTATCTCCAGCTTTCTGGATCGTCTAACGGAAGCCCGTATTAAGTTACGCTCTAAAGATACCGCTGGCCATCTCGTGACGATGATATTCGCTACGTGAACACTCGTGCGATCACAACAGCAGTAGCTGCGTCCGCCTGATTATTGCGGATGGGATAATACCGTCGGCATATCGGAGTCGAGTAGCTTTAATGCGACGGACCTCTCTTTAAACGGTATTTCGTCTGTTACGTTACGCTACCGATAGTGAAACTATGCCGAGCGGACACTGTATCGTGAAAACGCGTTAACTGTTATGGAATTAACTTCTCAGTTAAATTTTGGCTAGAAAAGTTCACGAAATTAGCAGATAGTATAGTAATAGCAATATAGTAGATATCTGAAAATAAATGAAACTTGCACGAATAAGTTAAAATTTGTTAGAATTTAAAATAATTTTGAGAGAGAGAGAGAGAGAGAGAGAGAGAGAGAGAGAGAGAGAGAGAGAGAGAGGGAGGGAGGGAGAGAGAGGGTGAGGGAGATTTGTTGTTGCAAACGTGTAATTTCGCCAATTGTAGCGGTTTCTCTTAGCCGGAGAGATATAGAACAAATAGAACGCTCTTTGTGAAGAAGTGTTCTAAGACATTAGGGCTGAGCTGCGATCTAGGCGCGCTACTAAAAGGTAATCGCGAAATAATACATAGCGGAATTACATTCCGCTGTACGGGGCCGCGCGGCTTTTGCCGGTGTATTATTACGAATCGCCCGGAGAAACATTGCGCCGTAGTAACACCTATTTCCAACGTAGAGAACGAAAGAGCGTCCGTCCGCGCCCTTGTTCTTAATTAGCACCCTGGAGGGATGCTTATTACCTCTCATTGTGTATCTCGACGCGAAAGGGACGCTGATAGCCGGGACGCGAAATCCGTGCCAGAGGACGAACACTGTGCGGGCTGCAATTTCTTGCTTCAGCAACACTCTTCAGCGCTCGTTACTCTACGTTTTGTTAAAACATAAGCGCGCCTCGTAATTTTCTCTGAACGCGATATCCTCGTATAATTGTGCGAGAGACTGCGGCAATCAATGATCGAACTCGTAAAATGCATCACGTACAGGTGCTGCTCGATCGAATGTTCTGTTCATCCGTCAAGATAAGCCGTACATATAGCTTGCGCGAATAACCGCACTTTCACATTTATATCACGTCACTTACTATACTCTGATAAGGCTTCTTTCTGTTATCTCCCTGTCGACGCTTCGTCATGCAATTCCATGGTTCGGTAACACATCGTCATGTAATCGCGAGCAGCACCATAATTATTATAAACGTGTTTAATCAGTGCAGGTGCATTCTGAAAGAGACTGTCATCATGATCGATGAAGACAGTACCGACTTCAAACGGTTGCTGAAGAGGAAGAACGAGACGATGCGTAGTTAATTAATTTCTTCTCGTCTACATACCTCGCGGCTTCGTAGTTACTGTTGGTTTTATTATATACAGCGGTCGTACTAGTCCCCCTAATTAATATAGAAGAGCCTGCGTCTTGGATCAACGTGGGTGCCGCCGTCGCAATCTTTACTTCTTTCCGCTCGGTGTTTAATGTCGACATGCGTACAGCCTGGGACTCGCCATGCCACACCGTACAGCTCCCGATACACCACCGGGCGTAATGCGTATGTTATTACGTTTATCATACGAAGATTTACCCGAGGCAAAGGCGAGAGTGTGCATGCGCAAGTCGCGTGATGGTAGAGAAACAATTTCTTATCCCAGGTCCTAATTAATGCGTGCCGCGGCGGAACGCCGCGCCGCACCGGCTGGGATCTTGATCGAAGACGCCGCGCCATCGCTGGCATGTATGTGTGCGGTCGCGCGGGCGAATTAAACATTGTTGCTAAATTAATGCCGCCTATCCGTGTAATTAATGCCCGACGGAGCCGGACATTTTTCGCCGGGATATCTCGTGTCGAGCAAAGCATAGCACGAGGCGTCATGTTGCTTGCGTTATCGCGGTCGAACTCGTGCAGCGTGTCTGCGTAATACTACCCGCACAGCGCGTTTGCCATTAAACTCGTTCCAATTTAATTAAAGTTTGTATTTCGATGCGGTGTTTCAAATCCACAATGTGTAGATTAAACCTTTCAGTTTGGAGTGCAACATCTAACGAAATCTAATCTGCAGACCCGCATTTATCATCTTAAACATTAAATTTTATCTTAAATTGTATTGAAAATATTGTTTTAACTTTATTTTCAGCTTTAATAATAAAAATATCAATACGGTTTTCGAGCAATTTGTTCATTTATTAGCTAAAATATTTGAAAATTTTATTTATAATAGATTTGTATGATCTATTAAACGCTCATTTACATGTGCATTCGTGCGAAACAATTATGGAGAACTAAACGTTGATTTTCCACTGAAAATCAGTCACTCTTGGAATTTCAGCAACTTTAACCGCGCTGCATTAACATTCAACGGGCGGTGCCGCGTCGCGACGGCGCTATGCTAAATTGCTCCAACAGGAAATAGCAACTGGGTCAAATCACTAAACGTGGTGACGACTAGTAATCCAAAAATTCGATGGAAAAATGCGTTCTAAACGCGTTCACGCAGATATATTTGTATAATAGTTGTTTTACATCCGCGGAAGGTAATAAGATTTTTTAACTGATCCATGATATATATATATATATATATACACATTATATATACATATATCACACACACGCGCGCGCGCGCGCGCGCGCGCGCACACACACACACACACACACACACACACGAATAGATGGGGAAATGAGAATATAGAGGATGATCCTGGTAACTTCCCGTGAGAAGTTTCGGACGCGCCCGAAGGCGCGGTTTTCCGGAGGAACTGCTTAACTATAACGTATCCGCAATGTTGCTCGTATATGCAAGTAGTAGACCTCTTCTATTCTCTCTCTCTCTCTCTCTTTCTGTTCATCTGTCTATTTCTCTTCCTTTCTCTCTCATTCATTCACTTCGGAGTTCCGTACTTCGTTATGGAACTTGGACGCTCGTCTTTCCGAAGTCACTACTACTTTGTTTTCAGTTAACTCGCGGAGTAACCGCCAAAAGTTGAAGCTCTGTGCGAGTTTAAAGCGGCCGCTGCCACCATGTCGGTGATGCAATGTAAACTTGAGAGTTTCTTCTGGTTATTTCGATTATCCGCGTTACGAAAATTAAGTCATAGATGTACCGAGTTGTTATTATTATGCTAAACGTTTATTATGAACAAGATATTAAAAGTACCTAATATAAAACTTCTGTACGTTACTTTAGATAGTTTAATTTAATACATAATCTTTTATCTTAATGTTAGTGGATTTAAAAAAAATTTCTATTCTATTTCCTTCTAAATGAACTGAATATATATTTTGATTAAAAATTAAAAATTAACACTTGTTAGAAAATTAAATTTCCAATAAAAATTATAGAAATCCTAAAAGATTTTAAATTTCAAAAATTGTAAAATCCTTTATAACAATGAAAAAATTGAGAATGTTGGACTCAGAAGTTTAAACAGAAAAATAATATAATAAATTTTAAAAGTGCAAAGGTTTAAGTAAAATGTAAATTTAAGTGAATCAATAAGATATCAAATTAACAACATTCTGAAAATAAACAGTAATATCGCACACACATGATTGGCAATTAAATATGCGAGAATGAACTTCACATGAAACAACTCATTTAACTCACGTTCGATAATGGCGTGTAAGTGTACAGTATTAAGTTTCATCATTCAGTAGTGAGAGATTTATGCTCAATTCGAGGTTAAGATAGCAACTATTCTGTAGGCGGCTGTCCTAATTCCGGATATAATTGCTTTTCTCTTGGGCATTTAACCGGAACGAGTGATGGAAGAGGTATCTCGCAGCGCAGTGTGAAAATTCAAGGCGTGGGCGAGAAATGCCAAGACAATACGTTTTATTGCGCACAACGTAGACGAGCGGGCAACTCCACGTAGATGAAGATTATGCCAGTAATCTTTTAATTACCTTGTTTTATTTTTTCCTCTGCATTATTGCTTTAAAGAGACGGCCGCCAGAGATGCATTATAATAATGGAATATGCACGCTCACTCTTCCGACAATGAGCCATTTATGAAATGCGTGTGTAGCGAGCCTTAAAAAACTGCTGAGATTTTGCAACAAAGACATCAATTTTTTATTTTTCACGAGTTTAATTATGATTGCCACAGACCAGAAAACCAGGAAAATCGAGAAAAGTCAGGAAAATTGAAATTGGAAAAACATAGAAACCGGGAAAAGTCAGGGCAAAATGTAAAAAAGTCTGGAATTTTCAAATTTACTCACATTTCCTTAAACTGCTCCTATTCCAAATTGTTATAATTTTTTAAATATTATATTTGATGTTTATAGTTTAAAACTTGCGCACTTTAAACGAATATTTTTAACAAAATAATTCAAATTTTTATTTTATTTGATCCCTCTTTTCATCGTAACTGTATTCTTTTTTTTCTAAACTAATTTATTTTTTGCTGGCTTGAATTTACACTCAAAATTTTAGTATGCTGCTAAGCTTTTTTTGGGTTTTTAATGATATAGTTTTCCTACAATTCTTGAGTCTAAATGTTAAAATTTACATATTTTATATTATCATAGAAAATTTTCTTATGGAAAATCTGGAAAATCTGGAAAAATCAGAAAATTTTTAAATTCCTTTTCTGTGGCAACTCTATTAATGTTGAGCTGAAAAAGTCAAAATATTTTTAATCCTTTATGTTCACGGCATAGTAGATTATAAAAGACATTAAAAGCGTAAAATATGTTAAAATGTTTTATATAAATTGTTTCTATATATGTTGTGTTTCTATAAAAACAAAGTTGTAAATATAATCTTCATTTTTCTGTTTCAGGTACGTGACTGAAAGAAACTTTTATGGAATATATGTGGTGAGCGAATTATTACAGTTTTTGTTATTGCATATTGTATCATTTTGTAAGAGCATGATTGTGCGACAGCGATATGCATTTTTATTATTTCATTCGTTTTGAATGTATGTGTGACCGGTACATTGTAACAGAAATATTCCTAAATTATGAATCATGTTTGATATCTTTTCTTTTGTTACTGCAAGAATCCTGCATTATTCTTGCACAACGTTTTCGTTTCATGACGGTTTAATTTCGAATTTGGCACAGTTTCAATGGCATCCACTATCGTACATGAAGAAGTCTTTATGGCTCAATTTTCTGTGACAACATATGAATATCCGGCTTTTAAGATCGCCGACCGCTTGATAATTGATTTCATTAGTCGGAATTTATCACTGCGATATAAACGACATGCTGATTTCCAACGAAAGCACTTTGCCACAGAATTTGAACAGTTATCGTATTTTTAACATAATTTAAACCTATGTAAACCACGAAAGTTGGAATTGTGCTAATAAGATTTTGATACAAATTTAAACTGTAAAATAGAATTTAAAATATAAATAGATAGAGTTACCATCTATTACAAAATATAATAATTTAATAATAATAATATAATTTGATAATATAATTACAAAATGATAATATAATTACAATAATGCAAAATCTAATTAATTATTTATATATGGTTTTATATATGGTTTTATGGAATATCTGAAAATTTTATTAGACTATAAAAATAATCATGTAGAACACTGAAATTGATTGCTAAAATGTTGAAACTTTCTGTAAGATTGCTTGACATTTTCACGTAATTATTTTGATGATCCAACAAAATTATTTCTAGCTCCATATCTATAGCTAAATTTTTAAATATTTCAGTAAAATCGATTTTTTTTTGTACGAAAGATATCTGAAACTTTAAATTATAATATTATTATCTTTTAATTTATAAAGCAGCAATAGAAATTTAAAATATTTTTTTTTAATAGATATAATTTTATAACTATTTAATTAATGAGTTATTAAATTTTGAAACTTAATTGATAAAAGTTCTCTTCGGACATATTTCCCACATATGGAAACTTTCATGCTATGCAGAAAATGTCCAGTCGAATAATATATTCATTAAACGCACTTCTCGTCGCATAGATATTTTTTTTTTAGTTCTCGCACGCGGAAAAACGCAAGATTTTTTATGCCGATGTTTATTTTGAAGCAAATTGACGTCTTGCTTTTCTGCTTTTTTTTCTACCATTTCCGCGTTATGGCTCGACGATGTGAGAGAGCATCGGATATCTTCCTGAGTTTTTTCCTTTTTTTCATCTCTTTTTTTTTTGTCACGAGCATCCACGCATTTCAATATTTCTGTCTAGAGCAACGTTGCTTCCTATGCATAGCATTCGAGAGTCATGCATCGTGTATATACGTGTATATTCGTGCCGCACTTGAACTTGCATTCCACGCATGCCACTCTACGGTTTTCACACAGGCACTTCCTTTAACTTTCCCAACGAAACCCGATTTTCATTTCGCGGATGACATGTCGAGTCGAGTAACGACGAGAGCTACACTGGTGGAATTAAAAATACATAAATTATGCGAAAGAGAAAGACGGAGATAGAAAAGCATATTTTTTTGTGTTTCAGGAGAATTATTCGAGGACGCATCGACAGATTATAAAAGTATAAGAGACTTTATTAAACACGAGATTTTCAAGTGAATTAAATTTTGCAGCAGTCTTTTTACGAACGTAATGTGAAATGTACGAAAAATTCAATAATCTATTTCTATCTTAGAAATTAGCGAATGAAAATTATAGAATGAAAATAACATTCTAAATAATAGTAATTAAAATTATTTTAAGATCGTCTTGGTTCATAACTAAGCATCGTTTATGATTAATTTTCTAATTTGGAACAATAATTTGATTGATCGAAATTTAATTTCATCTCCAATGACGTTCTCCAATTTTGTGCATAAACTGATGGGGTAATTTTGATAAATTATTACAATATTAATCCGGTTGCCTACCGGATTGTGAATTGCAAATATAGACGGATATAATCAATTACATTAGCAACTAATTAATCTTGAATCGTGCGCGCGTTCACGTATCGTTATGATTAAATACGCAGTCACGTCCAACATGGGGAATTAAAACTCAATAATTTCCTTGTTATCGTTAATCTACATGAGATATTAGAGAAGAAGAAGAATGTCAAATTACAATATTAACGAAGCAATCAAGTGCATGAAACTTAGAGATGAAATGTTACACATTAATGATGAAAAATCATTTAAAACATCTGATTTGAAATTCATTGAATTCTTGTATATTTCATAAAATCGAAGACTTTCGCGCAGTGTTAAAAATTAATGTGACCTCGGGCATTATTCATGTCACGTGGCGTAAATAATAGGATCGAAAAAATGATAAAGTTTAAATTTGTATTCGCGTTTCGACACTAGCGAGACGTAAATATATACCAGCGCGATACGCCCGCGCCAGCATGATGTATTATCGGGACCATTCGGGAACGCGACACCGAAACATCTATCACGATAGGCTGGGCAGGGCAGAGGAGATCTTTGGGTATTATCGAACAACGCCATTGTCCACGTTTATAATGATCGAACGAATTGGCCGACGGCGATGTATTTTGTCGCCCGGTCCAGCGACGCACACGCGCGCAGTTGGCTGCACGTAACGAGCCTCGGGGTCAGCGTATTTTTAAACAGCCTTCATTTATCACGCTACCGTAAACAACCTATGCGATCCGTGATTCAATTTGAAACACGATGCGTATTATAGATTGGTTGCGGGCCAGTTCAGTTCTCGTATTCGATCCAATAATGGTCGCAATTGAGGGGGACTGGCGTATTGGGTTAGTATTACGACTGATACGAGAAGGGAAGATATATTAACGGTACATTAGTAAATATTTATTCCGCTTTGCGAATATTATCGTAAGAATAAAGAGAATTATCTAGATATCTTTTATATCATATGTCTAAGATAGATTATAGATATTAATAGATAATTATATATCTTATCATAATTAAATTCATATCATATCATAATTAAATTCTTGTTTTGCATCATATAATAATATGATTTAATATGTATGTTGAATTATATATTTTATACATGAGTGCTGGCAGAATTACTTCCAGGGAGGTGCACTCAAAAGAATTTAAATTCGAGCGCCGACTGTTATAACTTTTTTAACTGAAAGTGTGCAAATGAAAATTCGAAATGTGCAAAACGATGAGCAATCGAATGAGCTATAGAAATTTAATTTTTTTTAATGTTGAGGGGCTAACTTCACAACGATAATACGACGAACAAATTTGGACAGCAATCAGATGATCCGAAGTTTTTATTTCAACATTGATTCTTATAAAATGGATTTCCCAAAGTTTTATTACAAATGTTAATTAATATTTGCATTGAGTTTCTTGTTCAATTGGAAAAGTTAGTATATTCCATGTTACGCAACTTCTTTTTTCTCTGAGGATCTTCTTTCAAACTTATTTCATAAGCCAAAAGATGCAAGCACACCGTCTTGTACCTCCTCGTGCCCATAATTTGATATACTAAATCGGACATTTAATTTTAAGAATATCTCTTAAAAATTGTTGACATTTAAAAATATCACTTCGAAATTGTTTTTATTATATATATATAAAATAATAAAATATAAACATAATAAAAACAATTTCTAAGTAATATTTTTGAAAATTAAATGTCCGATTATGTGATTACAAGATTAATCAACTTTTCATATCGTTACCTTTTCTAATTGTTCTATAGAAGATATTTTATTTTAGTTATCTCAGAATCGCATTTTCCGGGCTACTCCTCTTTTTCAGACACGCGTATTAAAGTACGAAAAGTTGCTCATGCGAGAATTGCCACGTTTGCCCTCGTCGTAAGAGGGCAACAATTCTTAGCGTCATCGGCACGCCACATGTCGTGTCGCTCGCTCGCGGACTCACTGGCTCGTGTTAATAATCCACGGAAGCGTGCACTATCGCCAAAGCGAATACCGGACCTAACGCTAATTTAAATATTAAGCCATGCGAAGCCGATGCTAATAACAACGGCGGTTGTTCGCGCGTGTATACGGTGTTTCCTCCCGCAGCAGTTACATTTACATAATTGTATTCTTTATCTTTTTTTTTCTCTCTGTATTTCGCTCTTTCCGAGCGCAACGGATAACGAAGACCGCGTGTTTGTCAAGTTAGCACGGCATTTTATTAATTTTCAAAAAATAATGATTGCTCCGATAGCACACATGTTGCTGGTAGTGATAATTAAAATTGTTTAAAAAATGTTTATAAGGCGGAGCAACTTTGATAATAATTTATTCATTATTTAGAACTGAAGGAACATGAACAAGGAAGAATACCATATTCTAACCTGTGTAAAAATTATTGGAGTTTTGTTCTGAAATAATAATCAATCTAGCTTAAAAGAAACGAAAACATTTGACAGGTGTAATATTCGATGGCATCTGGTACTTAGAGAAAAGTTATGCCGTGCTGGAACGTGAAATTAACACGGCATTTCTTTATTTTTGATTTTTTAAATAAAAATACTTAATTTTGATTTTTGTTTTTGAAAAAACAAAATAGAATAATGAAAAGTGCTGAAAACCGGAACAATCATTTTATTTTTTGAAAATTAATAAAATGCCATGCTAACTTTACA
>Ga0157363_1004898_pt1 | contig 12432 bp, 4 predicted proteins | sample AttsexASBM1_FD_111477 | JGI IMG/M metagenome (GOLD analysis project Ga0157363, IMG submission 111477) | Fungus gardens microbial communities from leaf cutter ant in Ribeirão Preto, State of São Paulo, Brazil - Atta sexdens ASBM1 | ecosystem: Host-associated > Fungi > Mycelium > Unclassified ...
ATGTACACAGAAAAAAAAAAAAAAATAAGAGATATATATATATATATATATATATATATATATATATATATATATATATATATATACATATATATCACATTTGTAATTATTTGACTGCGCGCCGAATTGATTTTCCGGACTTATAAATGCAATTAAACTATTGTAATAATATCACGAATTAAATTAAATTGATAAGCAGTTTTTAACAATTTGATGCTCAATCAAGCATTTTATTAGAAAGATGTTAACCTAAGGAGAACAAGAAAATTAAAATAATGTCAATTTGATGTCATATTGACGAATTTATGTCATTTTTTGGTCATAATAAAAATCTCAATCTTAGATGATCTAAGAATGATTTTATATATAATATAAAGGGAAAAATATATAAAGTAAATTAACATGATTTTTCTCCTTGAGTAATTTGCTGAAAAATTGTAAATAAATTTAAATTATTTAAAAAGCATTAAAAATTTAGTTTCACCCGGTATAGATTTCTAGTTTATCGATTGTGTTTCTCACATTTTACGATCTGAAATAATATTCTTATTATTTTGATAATTAAAATTATTTTAAAATCTATTGTAGTTAACTTTCTATATACTTCAACAAAATCATTCTTTTCATGTATGTATGCATATCGAAATATCGCGAATATAACATGAAATAAAGAGAAATTACGTCTAAAGCTTGTAATTTATTTGTTCTCAGGGTCGCAGCAATCTAATACTTTTTTTCAATTGAATCACATATCCCACTTTCTTGAATTCTCGTTCCAAATTGAAAAAAGTTCTTGCAAAAAGTTCACATAGAGTGAAGTTCCAACAGACGAATCTGACACAAATGGCACTCTAATATTCGTTTTGAATCGGACGCGACATCAAATGTATTTCTGTATGCGTGTCTGTGTGGGATATGTGATATATACACACAAATTGTAATGTTTAGTACATGTCGGCCAATCCAAATTTTTGCTCAGATATGTTTCTATTAATTCCCATCTCAATGCCGACGAAGAATGTGATGACGCAGCGTCTCATTTGCGCGGTAATAAATTTTATGCGACACTAATCGTTAATCGTGGTCTGAGGTTTTATTGAGATTAATATGTCGGTTTAGGACAGTTACAAATTGTCCAGAAATTATCCGATTCTTCGTGGTTTTTCTTGCCTGATCATAGCGAACTGATAACTTTAACTCTAACATAACTCTAAATTGTTAAATTTCATTTTTACAAAAGATGAAGACAACTCAAAAAAAAGCGGTAAAATGCTGAGTAAAATTCATCACCGCATTATTAGGTGTATTCAGCGGATTCAACAGTTGAGTGAACGCTGTTATGATGTCTTCTTCTAGATTATTCAATTAGACATATTTAGATCTAGAAAAATACACTAATAGTAGCAAAGCGCTTATTCAACTGTTCGTTGAACATGATGTGATTCTGGTCTAGAATTGCTTTTAAAAATGGTTGTAAATATATTTATGGTTATAATTTATGGTTGTACATTCTTATACAGCATCATTTCAGCAATATTGCAACAGCATTGACACGTTCCAGCAATATTATAGTAACACTGGAAGTTAATATTAATATTATAATTGCTGCAAACTTCTGTGATGTATTTATGCTTAAAATATAATATCTACATCTACATATACACAAATGTTAACTATGTAAACTATCTAATACATTGTGTGCAAAGCGCTAAAAAACATCGCTTATGCAAATTGCAGAATTCTAGCAGTTTTTTTAGCGTTTTAAAAGCGCTTTCAAAATCCACTATATGGAAAGCGCATTATAAGCGCATATAATCAAGATAATTGCAATTTTATCGCAAGTTTACAACACAGCAGCACTGCTCAGGAAGTATTGTAAAAGCGCTATGAAATTGCATTTACCCTGCGCTTTGCAGGCGTCGCTGCACGGAATTCACTCTCTAGGCCTATTCTGTAACTTTTTAATGATAATTTTTACTAGTTAATGATTTTTTTTACTAGCTAGGGATGTCTTTGGGTTTGGAATTTTGTATGGTAAAAGTTGCGCAATGATAGTATAATGAACTGTCGTTAGAAGTTACCAAAAGGCTTACTGATTGTATTTCAAAACTCGATTCTGTCAAAGTATCTTTTAGTATCCTTGTTCAACATTTAATCAACAACAAGAAAAAATGATTCTTGCGTTGACAGAATCGAATTTTGAACGCACCCAAGGTTATGTTCGGATTCTCATCCGAGTGTTACTTAAGTATCATTTTATCCTTGTTATTCATGTTAAATAAGGATAATATGATATCTAGAAAGTATATCTGGATTCGATAGAAATCTGAACATATATCCCAGCTATTGAAGATAGCTATTGATAAGATATTGACATAATAAGAAAGTGGCAATTATTTTAAGAAAGATTTTATTACAAACATGTTTTAATGTTGTATAAATATAAATGTTGTATAAATATAAATATAAATATAACATGACATTAAATATAATTATATAACTATATAATATATATAATATAATATATATAATATATATAATATATATAATATAACTATATATATTATTTGATCTTTTAATATCTGTACAGTGTACTTAAAAATCTTAAAATTATAATTGACAATTACAATTGATAATAAAATGAAATATGTTCACACAGCATCTAACGTCAATAATTATAACATCAGATGTTATACTTCAGGGTAAATCGGGTCGTGTAAACGTAATCATTTAAAACATAATATATGTTGTTATTATAATGCTTCCATGATTAGATAATGGTCACATTCAGGAGAATATCTATTTTACAATTATCGGAAGTTTTTTTTATGAGATGAGACTATTTCACTAGATCTAAAAATATAATTCACTCAGTGCGAAAAACTTCCCAATAAAAATAAATATATTTTTCGAGAAATCGCATTTAAAATTTTATGTGTGCTTTCCATGTAGATACTAACAAATTTTTGAACTTATGGTTAAGCTACTATTCCAATTATATAAAATATATCTTCTTCTTCAAAAAATTGTCCAGAGACCAATCGTCTTTCGTAGTTTGCTGATCTGACCTTTCGTGTCTCAAAGGAGAGTTAGCGCTCTGCACAGTCGATGTGTTCTTCATTTTCACGCATCAATGCGAAAATCACTGTTTTTTCTGCCAAATTTTTAGTCCATTAGTAACTTTATTTTCAAAATTGACGCATATCTTTCATTAAAAATACAAATTGCCAGGAACTTTTATTTCAACGAATTATTTTGCCTATATGTGTAAATATTTTGATGTGAAACGCTGAATCACTGCATTTAAACTTTCGTTATTATTTTGAGTGTTTTACACCTAAATTTCTGGTTAGAAAATTATTTCTTGAAAGACCCTCGCGTATATTGATTTGATGAACTACAAGAATTTTCCCATTTAAAGGCTGGTTATGTTTAAAAATCTTCCAAAGTGTCCTGCGCCTCGGCGAAGCGCCACGCGCAGCTTAATGATTTGCTAGACAACCTATACAGGGGTGCGATTCTGTAACTATTTTACACGCCTATCGACAGTTGTCGATGTTGTTGCGCAACTTTTTCATCATATAAAATATCTGCGCAACGACACCGACAACTATCGGTAGGCGTGTAAAACAGTATAGAATATAGGTTCAGGGCGTCCAATTTAAATGTTCCACCTTAAATAATTTTTTTATTTTTAATTTTAGAACAGAATGTTTTAGACAAAAGTTGTATGGCTTTAAGGAGGACATAAGATGGTGTCATTAGTTTGACCTTAAATAGTTGCTTGAAGGTCATGTGAAGGTTACTTTCAATTTCTTAAATAAATCCCCTTACATTTTATTGCATTTTCTTGTAGATCATCTCGAGAGCTTTATAATTAAATTCATTTTCATTAGGTACTTTTCGATATAAAGATTATGCGTTTCGCGGGTTTTCTTTGTGTCCAGATCCATTCTTGGAATGCCAATGTTTCGAACCTTACAGTCCACTTCATTAGGACAAGGAGCAGGAGTTTGATACTGAATTATTTCTCCGGACCGTTCCTTTTATATTACGTTTCTTGTTGGAATGGTGGGAGGGAAAGAAAAGAATTAATTATGGGGGGAGGGAGGTAGGGGAAATTAGTCGGTCTTCAATAACCTGGAGAATTTTCCATATTTTATTTATGTTGTAGCCATTAGTTCTATTTAGATTATTAGGGTTTTGACTTAATGTCAAGAATCTATCCAACAAAGCCTTGTCTCAAGACTATATCTGCGCTTGCCAAAGGCCCTAACTTCGCAATGCTTTGGCATCTAGAAAGATTCCAAAGGAAGAAATTATCAGCCAAATAGAGTCAGCATGTATCGACTTCCATCAGAACAAGCAAATAATATCCGCAGACAGATAATCAATATTCTTTTTAAATCTCTTCCACCAAACATCACTAGACAAGAGCGATTAGCCCTCCAAGACCCGAACAGGAACACAGACATCTTCGTGCTTCTAGACAAAGGCAACACGACAGTAATCACATCAGACTATAAGAAAAAGATGAAGAATCTAGTCTCGGACAAAGCATACAAAAAGCTTGACAAAAATCCAACTAAAACAATAGCACAGAACATCAAGATCCTAGAGGAGAAAAGCAACATTCTCAGTAAAATCAATATTAAATCTATAAATCCTCTCCTATCAAGACTATACGAATTACCAAAAGTACACAAACTAAAGACTGATTGGCCAGCGTCATATACTTCCCGACGTACAACTTATCCCGTTAGCATAAACTGAAAAATCACTGGAAAATCCGAATCACACATAATCAACTTAATGGACTTCACTACAAAAGATTCAAAAAATCCGACTACGTCTCACAAAGACTCAGACTTGCTTGTAAGTTTCGACATAGAATTCCTTTTTACATAAGTCCCAATAAAAGACACATTAAACATAATAAAGGCCTCACATAAAGTTCCCTTCGATCTCTTCTCGCTAATAGAACACTGTTTAATAACCACTTACTTCTCCTATAATACCAATTTTATGGACAAACTTCAGGAGCGATAATGGACTCTCCTATTTCTCTTGTAATCGCCATCTTCATGGAACATTTTGAGAAAGAGAGCCCTCAAGAAAACATTCAAAAAGCCAGAAGAGTCATAGACAACATATTCGTGATATGGAGACACGGCAAAGTCAAACTCCAAGTTCCTTATTTTTCTCAATAATCAACATCCAAATATCCACTTCATTACAGATATAAAGGAAAATGGAAACTCCCCTTCCTAAATGTTCTTGTCTCTAAGAAAGCTGACGATACCTTAGGCATCACGTGTATAGAAAACCAACATACACAGATAGATACCTATGCCGAGTGGCACCACCACAAAAACAGTCTGAAATCAACTCACTTGTACATAGAGCTTTCACCATCTCTGACAAAGAACATCTACAGATAGAACTCAATCACCTAAAACTAACCTTACAAAAAAACGAACACGACAAAAAAAACATAACAAAAATAATCAATAAACATACAAACAAAACAACGATCTTTGACACAATTAGACGAAAAGATTCTATCCATTCTCCCATATGTCAAAAGAACAACAGATCGGATTAACAGGATATTAAACGAACATAATATCCGAACTATCTTCAAAAAACCACCTAAGATAGGACAAAAAATAGGACAAATATTAAGAAATTCTAAAGATCAAAGACCTCCACTCAGCTTTGCAGGAGTATACAAAATACCATGTTCTTGCGGACAAGTACACATTGGAGAAATCGAGAGAATGGACAACCTATGGATGAAAGAACACCAATGTGATGTCACGCTAAAACACGCTACGCAGTCAGCATTATCAGAATATAATATCGAAACAAGATATCAAATATTGTTTGACAAATTGATCACAATAGCTAACATTACAACATATTTTCCAAGAAAGTATAGAGAAGCCATAGAAATACAAAAACACCCTAACAATTTAAATAGAGATAACGGCTACAACATAAATAAAATATGAAAAATCATTCTCTCGGTTATTAAAGATCGACTAATTTCCCCACCTCCCCCCACTCCCAATTCTCTTTTTCCCTCCACTACTCCAACAAAGCGTAATATAAAAGGAACGGCCCGGCAGGACAGCTCAGTATCAAGCTGCTCCTCACCCTGATGAAGTGGAAGGTTTACGATACGTTGGTATTCCAAGAATGGATTTGGATACGGAGAAAATCCGCAAAACGCAATCTTTATGTAGAAAATACTCATGGAATGCCTCAAGAATATTATAAAGTACTTTTCGAGTTATAAGGTTTACAACAGTATCACCGGCCTTGCGCAAGGCATTAAATGTTGTCAGAATCATGACTTGAATAACATTTATTAAGATCAATGTCATTGTTCTTTTTATTTTCATTTTTAAAAATGAATTCTTGGTGCAAAACCTTGATCTTAATGAATTATTATTTATTTATTGAATGATTCATTGAATTATTCAGAACATAATCCTGAACATTTAAGAGATTTTTGTCATCGGACACTTTGGGTAATGCCGATGGTATTCTAATTTCTAAGCCTTATAACTCGAAAAGAAGTAATAAAAATAAATATTACTTAATTATAGTGTTTTGAATAAAACTTAATTGTAGTGTTTTGGAAAGCTTTCGAGATGATCTATAAGAATATGCAATAAAAAGTAGAGGATTCCATTTAAGAAATTGAGGTAGCCTTCATGTGACCTTCAAGCAACTATTCAAGGTCAAATTAATGACACCATCTTATGTTCCTCTCAAAATCATAGAACTTTTTTCTAATATTTTTGTCTAAGATCAAAAATAAAAAAGTTATTTGGGGTGAAACATTAAAATGGGACACCTTGTATATGTTAAGGTTTACTTACTTATCACTTGAATTTTTACGATAATAAGTATTACTTAAATTTCTGTTCTTATATCTCCAACCGAATGCCGTAATTTATAATATTTTGTAAGTTCGCAGATAATTATATGCGATGTATATATAGAAAAATATATATACATATATATATATATATATATACATACAATATATAAATGTATGTATATATATATATATATATATATATATGTATATGTATGTGTGTATATGCCGATTTTTATATTGATGTTTTAATATATTCCTCATATGTATTTAGTAATTTTTTTAGATTTTTATCTCCATTAGTTTTCTTGAATTTCTAAGAATTTTTTAATATTTTTAATTAATTTTATTTTGTAAATGTTTAGTTAAACATAACTTCTATTTAAATATTGAAAAACAAAAAATAACCACATCAAATTGGTCTTGAAATTTTTTATTAAGAAAAATATGTGAAGAAAACTTTAAGTTTTTTGTTTCTACTCGAAAAATCTGATTGAAATAAACAAAGTTGATTTTTGTCAAGATTGACATTTTTAATATTTATAAAAAAAATTCTCCAATATTTTTGGTAGAAATACAAAGAATTTAAGTCGTATTTGATTACGGTCAAAATTTTCATTCTATTTTTTTTAATTTTTAAAAATGTTAAATTTATTATTCAACGTTAGTAGATTTTTAATCTGTTGCTAAGTTATATAAATCATATTATTTCATAACAATATTAGATATATTTTTAATTTACAATATATTTTTAATTTCACAATTATTTAGGGAATAAGGATTTATAAGAATATTATTTAAATAAAATAACGTCTTTTAGAGTATCTTTTTTTTTAGAATATGTGAAGAAATTTATTAATAAAAAGATCATTTTTATATAAAGATTTTATTATGTAACTTATTTTATTATGTAACTTATCAGCAGATTAAAAATCTACTAACATTAAATAATAGATTTAATATTTAAAAAAATTTTTTTAAATGGAACAAAAATTTTGATTACAATAAAATATTAATACGGCTTATATAAATTCTTTATATTTCTACTAAGAAAATATTAAAGAATTTTTTTAATAAAAATAAAAAATGTCGATATTTTGATGAAAATCAATTTTGTTTATTTTAATCAGATTTTTCGAGTAGAAACAAAAACTTGAAGTTTTTTTCATATTTTTTTCCTAATAGAAAATTTCAACACAAACAATTTAATATAGTTATTTTTTATTTTTCAATAATTTAAACAGAAGTTATGTTTAACTAAACGTTTATTATCACAAAATAAAATAAATTGAAAATAATAAAAAATTCATAGCTAAGAAACTAATGAAGATAAAAATCTAAAAAAATAACTGAATACATATTTTAATATGAGGAAAGTATTAAAAAATTAGTAAAATAGGCAGGAATCGGTGACAAAGGCCGTCAATTTGGCATGGAATGTCCCATATATACATGTATGAATAATTTAAAAAATTTGCAAAATTCAAAAAAAAATTTCAAGTCATGCAATCAGTTTCAAGTATTACAATAGATATGAAAAAATTGATCTTTGTCGCAGGAATAATTCAGATCACATATCTTTATAATTAAATCGCTTCTGTTTTGTTATTTTTTTTTTAATATACTTTTAAACTTTTAAACAGAAATATTTTTGAATATATATTTTAAGAATGTAAATTTAAAAAAAATTGGAAAAAAATTTTTTGAGCGATTTCCTCCTTAAAATTAGGTATATCCACAATTATAAAAACTTAATTAATTACTTTTTTTATATTATGTTATCCAATTTATAATAATTTATATATTTTTATATATTGTTTGTATTGTCTACGTAAAAAAGATTTATATAAACAAAAATTTATATGCAAAAATTCCATGTTATCTTGAAATATGTGGCACAATCCCGGATTATATTTCATCAAAGAAATTCAGAGAAATATGTCTCTTGTATTATAATCTCATAAAAACAAACTTTTCTTTCTTTTTTTTTTAAGAAAATTGGTACTTTAATATGACGAAAAGATTAATCTTTGTGAGAGCTTTTTTTCTCAAATAAATGTATTTCTGTTTTTAAACGAGCACAATATATTCATAGAGCTATATAATGACATGCATACATTAGGAATCATAAAGAAATATCTTCGGGGAATGTATTTTTTTGGATTGGAATAAAAGTTTGAAACAGTATACAAAAGAAACGCCAAAATGCTCGAATCATATGTACTCTTATATTAATTAAAATTGGTTGTTTTATTGTTATATATATATATATATATATATATATATACAGGGCGTCTGGAAAAAGTCGCCAAATATTTCATGAGCAGGTAGAGCGGACTAAAATCGGACTAAGTCGAAAAGTCCTCTACCATTTTCCCCAATAATTAACGAGATATTAATCCTTAAAAATAGCCAAACAACTGCCGTCCGAGTTATGGAGGCTTGCGGCTATGTACGCGGCGCGGGGCCAGCCAATTCCCAACTCTCAAGGTCCGCGCGCCAAGCGGTAGGCATATACACTTCGCAGCGAGCTATACACTTCGGGCGAGCGCGCGTATTTGGCTATCTTTAAGGATTAATATCTCTAAAATTAACTATTGGGAAAATTTACAAAATGGAAGACTTTTCGACTCAGTTTAATCCACCTGCCCATGAAATATTTGGCAATTATTTCCAAACACTCTGTATACATATATATATATATATATATATCGTTCGGAAAGTTCAGTGCCGATGTTGAAGGAAAATTGAAACGCAGAAAATTTTAATTTAATAAATGTATACTAAAATTTATTTAAAATTTTAGTCGGCACGAACTTTCCGGACGACCCAATATACCATATATATTATATATATAGGGTGTCTCTTAAGATGAGTCGGAGCCACATTGGGGATGGAGAATGGATCAAAGGGTTCTTATACTATTTTAAGATATTCGCTGTAGTTTTTGAATTAGAAAAGGAAACGTCTAAACTAATATGTAGTTAAGCCGCGCCGCGCGAATTCGTAGGTCGGCCCACATTCGAGCGGCTGCGGCGGCGCGCAGGAAGAGGGAAGTAGCGCTTCATTGTCTAGTACAGCCTGATATGGTGGTCCTATGTGCATCGCGCCTATATTATCCAAAATGTTATTTTAGCTGAAGTTTTTCTTATCATTATAAATCACATTATTTAGCACGTTTTAATACACGATAAAATACGTATACACGTTTTAACACAATTATAGATATGTTAAACGATGTAATTAATTAGAGCATTACACAAAGCGTATGCTAATCGTCGCGATACTTTTCCGTTTGCTTTATTATACGACGCCATTCTATTTTCTGAAAATTTTTTTCTATCTCTTACAGTTCCAGCGACATCCGTTTCGAAAGAGAAATACCGATTTTTCCAATGATATTCGTTACAAAAGAGAAAAATCATTTTTTTCCAAGGAGTGTTTCACCCTTTAAAAGTGCGTATGGGCACGTATAAAAAAATACGTGTCGCTTATTTTTGTCTGGAGAATAACATACTGCTCATTAAAATCGTAGAGAGACAGTTGAGTCCCTTTCCTTGTAAGTTACAGATTTTTTTAATGTAATGAACATGGGCATTAAATTTGATGGATAGTTTAATGAAAATAAACTAAAACACTCATTTTTCAATTAGTGTTTTTCAATATATTTAAGTTTTTAATTACTATAAACTTAAACATCTCATTATACATAAGTAATCAGTGAAAGAAAACTTAAATTTTATTCATCAATGAACATTAAAGTTTAATAAAATTTAAGAACGTTTTTTAATGATACAATTAAACTTGTTAAACGGCAAGAAACATGTGAAAAAAAATCTCAAAGTCAAATGCGTCATTATACATGGAAAAATAATACATCTGGATTTACAACGTAGCGACTATCTACGCGAGTTTATATTATAATTTCAAGTGCATTAATATGTCAAAAAATAAAATTCTAGACTAAATATAGCATAAAACGACGTGATAGTTCCGACGAAGTCTGTCTCGAAGCGTAATTAAGTAAAAACATCATATAATAAAGCAAGCAGAAAGGCGCGATGATCAACGATGATCAGCATACGCTTAGTGTAATGCATGCTCTAATTAATTACATCGTTTAACATATATCTATAATTGTATTAAAACGTATTTAATCGTGCTAAATAACGTGATTTATAATGATAAGAAAAACTTCAGTAAAAACTAAAATAATATTTTTGAATAATGTAGGCGCGATGTGGCGAAACACATAGGACCGCCATGCCAGGCTGTGCTAGATAACGAAGCACTACTTCCCTCTCCCTGCGCACTGTCGTGACCGCTGCTCGAGTGTGGACCAACCTACGAATTCCCGTGGCGCGCATATAGACTTACGTTTCCTTTTCTAATTAAATTACAGCGAGTATCTCAAAATAGTATAAGAATTTTTTGTTCCCTTTAATCCATTCTCCGCTCCCATTTTAAGAGACACCCTGTATATATAAAATTCCTTTTTTTAAGAATTCGGTATATCCTTCGGTATATTCTTAAAAATTCAATATATTTTATACTTTAATCCACCTGTTTTGACTTTCATGTCGCACGAACATATAATTTTCTGGTACGTACAATTTATTATTAGCTATTTCGTTATAGAATATTTTTTATTAACATTTATTTTCCGACATCAAAAAAGTTAATAAACTATTCATCGATCAACTAAATAAAAGTTGTGAATTTTCACTTTCGATCGTAATATAATATGTGCGGTTACAAGCCAGGCACGTGTATTTTAGTAGATTACGGATTCACTCGATACTTTCTCGCATCCGCATCATGAAACGTAACCAACAGATTTTATTGTTAAAAATAAAAATTAATTTGCGTCACGTCGCATGAATATTTTTCGTGTTACTTTTATTAATCACGACATGATATCTCGCATCAAGTTTACGTGCAATGAAGTTGCGTAGACGCTCGTGGCTATATTTACGTAGATACATAAATTGCCGAGATAAATGGAGTTGACATTTCATATCTCAGCTATGATGTATTGTTACATCATGATCTTAGCAATAGCTGAATCGCTTTAAGTTCTAATTAGCTGACATTTAAATTATATCAGAAATGTTTTATAGCATTTTCGGCCTGATTCGATTTGCATCAACTTGGGTTGGAAAATGCTTCGCTATTGGTTGATGTTACACGCTCTATTAATAGGAGAGCACGAAACATCAATCCAGGTTGGTGCAAACTCAGTCTTTATCTTTTGTGCCTTTTTATATTAAAGATTTTTTATATTAAAATGTTACAGAAATGTTAAAAATCTGTCTATAAAATATTTATCATTAGTTTTGCGACACTCTGTATATAAATATAAATAAACATACATAAATGTGTATAAACATTCATAAATAAATATAATTTTATATATATATATACACACACACACACACACACACACACACATATAAACACACACACACACACACACACACACACACACACACACACACACACACACACACACACACACACACACACATCTCTCCTAAAAAAAA
>Ga0157363_1004899_pt1 | contig 12432 bp, 8 predicted proteins | sample AttsexASBM1_FD_111477 | JGI IMG/M metagenome (GOLD analysis project Ga0157363, IMG submission 111477) | Fungus gardens microbial communities from leaf cutter ant in Ribeirão Preto, State of São Paulo, Brazil - Atta sexdens ASBM1 | ecosystem: Host-associated > Fungi > Mycelium > Unclassified ...
AAAAATATTTTTATATAACGAGATAGTTTTTTTCTACATAAACTTAGACGCGACGTTCGCACAATTGCGAATACGCTGATTTGGCAACCTGAACTTAGACATGTACTCTTTGTACCATGATTAGCGAACAAGTTAATTTATAAGACTTACTCTGCGTTCTAGAATTCTACAGCATAAGTTTACATATTGTTATATTGTTACATATGTACTCGTTCTTTATCTTCTTATCTTATTTGATGTAAATATTTCTTTTTTATAAAGAAGTGCCTGTAATTGATAATTTTTCATTTTGATACAAATGCCATGTAAGATATAAATATACAGCTTTGGACATACGAATTATTTCAAAAGCGAAATATAAGATTAATATTCTATTGTATATTATCAATGCAAAAAAAACTTTCAAATAAAAAAGTTTGACATAATTTAATTAGTGACGTATCACTTACTTCTTTCTATCTTTTTCATAAAAAATAGAATGTCGGGAAAGGTAATATTGGAAAAAAAAGAGGACGTGGGTGAAATACGAAAATCTAATGGGACAAATGTTAACTTTTAATTTCAGTTTATTTTGTCTGGGCACACAGTGCATGAACGCTCATGCTTGGCGGTTTACAGATCTCATGTTATGCTGGTTTAGCAAAGTGATGTGTCGTTAACACTGAGCTGGCAGTAAATCGGGGTGACAAGTCGGACACTACGAGGGATGACGGGAAGGACTTTGGTCTGTTCAGGCCAGATAGACGTTTAGAACGAGTGAAAAGAGTAGACCGTTTAGAAAATTCTCTCTCGTATTTACGGTGCAGCGCGTTCGAAACAGCGGAATTACTCGCTAAAATAGGGAGGATGAGCGACTAACACGAGCAGCGCAACAGCAAGAAGCCGGCAAGTTCGCAATAGAATCACATGCATTCAATGTGATACGTTAGTTTGCACTTAAGTTTCGCGAAATACATATACATATCGCATCTCAGGAAATCCAGTTCAATGAATCAGCGTTCCGTATTATAGCACGAAAATATCTCATTCTCTCTCTTTCTTTTACTTATCGATAGCTCTCCTAGGAGAAGTCGGTTTTCTCAGGATATAGGAAAATGCCAAAGATATGTACATGGAAGAGACATTTTGCTCTATTTGCAACTCCAGAATATACATTGTTCGAATTACGCGAAAGACGCTTTCAATTTATTACATAAATATTATAGGACCGAGACAAATTGTACGTGACTTAGTGGTGCCTACGAGGAAATTCTTTTTGAGCTTCACGCTACATAGATAATTTCTCTCGTTCATCGATTACAGCAACAATCTTTGTCCAATTATTCGTAGCTGAGAAGATTCTCGTATCCTAAAGTCCTATCGTTCCCGAGATATTATTCTCATATACCGAAGTAACGTTAATGCCCATGTGTACACCGCGATTGTTAGCTCCGAGTTTCGAAAGTAGCTCCCGAGTTGCTGAATATGCTACAATATAGGGTGAAAAAGATAAAATCGAATTGGATCCTTAAAATCAACGACTACACCGACACAAGGTACTTGGCTTTGTACGACTTTGTATTGCACTTTGTAGCTAGCGCAAACTTAGGTCTGTGAATCTTAATTATTATTTTTGGTCTCGTTTAGGTCATCGTCATCGTACGACGCGCAGGTAGCTGGTAATCGAGATATCGAAGTTATTGCAAAATTTTCAGTCTTTATCAAAAAAGTTACCATCGACACAATTGCAAACACAGTTGCCAACTTAAAAACGAAAACGGGGTAATAAAGAGATTTAACGAGCAGCGCGAAACGCGATAGTTGCCTTATAATATTAACATCATCCTACAATCATATATCATTTTCGAACTTATATTTTCTTATATTTTATATCGCTTTCAAATACATCATATGTGACATACGAGGGTACGGAAAGTTCTGAGCCTGACACAAAAATGACCTGCCACAAATCATCAAACTGTTGTATCAAACTATTATAATTTTAGATAAATTTGATCCTGTACAAAGCTATTGTTAAAATTTCAGACAGATACGTTTTAGTTTCTTTTGTTTCGCTCATGTAAAGCCATAAATTTTTTGTTCCATCATAACAATGCATCTATTTACATTTCTTCAATTTTAATCATAAAATTCCATGAATTGCATTTCAAGTTGATTCCGCAAGAATCGCATTCATCAGCCTCCTGATTTTTTTCTTTTTCCAAATATGAAGAAATGGCTCGCAGGAAAAAGATTTGGCTGAAAATACTAAAGTAAGCGATGAAACTAATGCTTATTTTGAAGATTAGAGAAGATTAGAGAAATTAGAATTATCATTGAAATAAATGTATTAAATTGAAAGGAGACTATGTTGAAAAATAAAAAACAATTTTGCCAAAAATGTGTTTTCTTTATCAGGCCGAAAATTTTCCAAACTATCCTTGTACATATAACGAAATGGGAGAGCTGATGAATAATGAACTCATGAAATGAATTATCTCGGTAACTATCGAGCGTCCAGCACTCGATTGAGTGTGAAATTCATAAATTGACATAGAAATGCAATAAAAGGATCGGGATAGAAATGATCGGATGATATTATGAAGAAATGTTTATATCGCGACGAAAAGAAAAAAAGTGAAATCTAATGAGTTCTCGCTACATCAATGAAAAATATACTTCTTATTTTACGATTGTAGCACGCACTTTTAAGTAGCGGATAGCATTCACGATAATGATGATGATAGAGAAACGATGACGATGACAGTGTCCGTCCAGACGACCGTTAATATGTGGCGTAAACATCCGAGGAAACGAATGATCGAAGAACGTTGCGACGTGCTTAGCCGGCAAGCACGGTCAACAGATCTTGCACCTACTGCCAATTATTTAGATCTACAAGAATGGATTGACAGATGACGATTATCGCCTTACTCTTAAGCTTCTAATATCTGCGCGCAGTACTTACATACTCGGTGGGCTTTACGTTGCGCACTGCTCAAGAACACTTCTATTCCCGCACCGGATTTAACGTATACAAATACCGCGGAACGAGTTTTTCTCCTTTAATCGTTTCTTTTCTTTCACTTAGACGCAATTCAGGCTACCGTTGTAGAACACTCGCATTTCTGTCCGATGTTAATTTATCTTTCAATATATATGTATATATAAATATAGTTATTATAGCCATCTCGAGACTCTGTTCATCTTAATAAGTTAGGAAGCTTTGTAAAGGCAATGATGTATCATTTAGAGGAAAAGAGAAAGACGAAGGGATCGCATTGAAGAAAAAGGAAAAATTGAAAGAAAAATGGGAGGAGGAAGACACTTTTCGCACTGCGTGACTCCGCATCGATTAACTGCAAATTTCAATCGTGGAATTACTTTACCGTTTGCGATGCATTATGCATTACATCGTGCTAGGTTTTTGCATTATAAATATTTAGAGAGAATAGATGACGAAAGCAACGATAATGATGATGACAATAATAATGATGATAATGACAATAGCATGAAGATGATCTCTCGCAATAATAATAATAGGGACTCTAATAGTAGCGGTAATAGTAGTAATAGTAGCAGTAGTAGAGTAATGGTAGTAATAATAATATATATAGTAATAATAATATTATTAATATAATAATATAATAATCATCATCATAAACTCTGCAATATTTAATACATTGTTTGTTCACATGGACTAGATACAGCTCTCTCAGAACGATCGATAAATCGATACGCTCCATCTTTCTTTTCTCTTATTGTTGTCTTGATCCCTAGACTCTATAGACCAACTCTATAGACCAGCGGGGATATGATGTGATCAGTCAAATACGTTGATGGTAGACCAGAGTCACGTAATCTTTAATATTGTGATTAGCAATTACCACTCGCGCAAATATCAGTTGCGCGTCCTTAACTTAACATAACTTCGGCATCAGCGAGAAACAACAGATCATGTCTTTCTGGAAATATTAATTATCAATATTTTTTGCACTCCGAATTGCTTACAAAATGATTCCTTGAGAGATCTGACTCGGTTCTGTAGAAATTAATAACTATACGTTTTCTCTTTAAGATCAAAGATAAGGTCAGAGATACAGCATCTATGCCATTTTGGTTTGCAGTTTAAAAAAAAAAAGAAAAATATATACCTCAGATCTTTCAACCTATAAAAATATTTCTGTATCGACAAAAATAACTCACCAAAAATTAAAGTAGTATCGAAAAGAGATTGTCGCGAAAAAAATCTCGCGCGCATATGCCATCTAGCTACGCCACTGGCACCAGAGAACGGACCTGGCCTTTACCTACCCGCGTTCATACTTCTTTCATCTTGAATATCTAAGCGAGTTCTCTTTCAAGCGAAAACGATTCATCAACAAAGGCTACAACACTTGGAAGCGTCTCCGAGGTGAATGTGGCACACGTTGGGCATGCCAGTGCAGCCCTTACCGACGATGTTCTCCTGCACTAGATGCGCGAGGCCTAAATTCTGATTTATATCGCCGTCGCTACCGCGATGCTGCTTTGTCGCGGCATCGCACCACTGACGACGTTCCCGCCACTTGTCCTCGACTAGCAGTACCGATTTAGGCGACGGCGGACTAACACGATCGCGAGTGATGCTACCGCACGAGCGAGCCTTGTAGAGGCGTCCCTTGCCAAAGATACCCGGCAGCGGTACGCAGAGCTTCTTGTGCACGGCGAAATAACGACTCAATAACCGAATCTTCCTGTTCTTACACTCGTTTCTCTTACACTCGTTGATCGAGCCATTACCACGATTTTCCTTGTCGTTACAGGGCGCTTGACTCGCGCACTTGTGATCGCTACGACGTTCATCGCTGACGCTCTGACAATCATCCGATTGCCGTTGACAGCTATTACTCTTTCCATCGGGACTGCGAGCGAATTTTGAGCTTTGCGATATCAAGGATTTCCCGGCGGTGAGTGACCAGCTCTGCAACAATTTCGCTCCGAGACCTTTTGCTTTTTGTACCGTACTGGTTGCTATTTGAGACATAGGTGGAACAACATTGTGCTGAGAAGCCGTGCTATTCTGCGATACCGATGACGCTGACGATGAGGAGACGTTCTGCGTGCCAATTGCAGTCGAATTGCGCGACACATGACAATGATTGTGACAAGATGAGGGTGCCTCGGCCTCCTGAACCTCGGTGATACGATTCAACGACTGGCTCTCACGCAATCGCGTCTCACCGGCTCTTCTCCTACCAGCGCGATGTCTCCTGCCAAACATTACCTGGTTCTCGGTGCATCGATGCCGTCCTCCTCCATTCGTTGTGCTCGTATTTGTCGTGTTAGTGCCGCTGCCACTTTCGTTTCGATTGCTCTCGGTTGTCGGTGTATCCGTCGTCGTGTGTTCGCCATTGCTAACTCCGCTCCCTCCTCCACCAACTCCACCACGTCCGCCACCGCTTCCTCCTGGATCCTGCGAATCGCTCGAGTCGTCGTGACTATCGCGTCTCGGAGGTAAGGGTTTGCCCGTGGATGCACCGAGTTTGTGCGCCCTCTTTTTCCTACTCTCGCTGTCGTCGTCGCTGGCATCTGAACTCGAACAGGAGGTCGTGCGCGTCTTGTGGAACTTGCTTCTCCGTTGCTCATATGTTGTTCGCCTAACAACGCGGCATTTAGTTGTCGAATCCCCGCATTCCGTGGAGTTCACCGATGCTTGCGTGCCATCCCCGTCCTCCAGGATTTCATTGAGCGTAGGTTGTTTCGCAGAAGCACCGCTGGGTGACGGCATCGTCTTGTATTTAGGTGTTAACGTCATTTGATTGTCACTAATCGGATGAAGAGGAATCGAGACGGTCGACGATTCATGTAGTGTTTTAGTAGCAGTCGTCATTGTCATCGTTGTAGATACATCGGACGGTTTTGAGGGAACCATTGATGAGGTCTCTGTGAGTGGCACACTAAACCGATGGTGTTGAGAACCCATTCTCCACTTATTTGCCGGTATCGGTCCGGTCGATTTTAGACACTCCGTTACCGATTTAGGTTTAGTTTCCGTAGTAGTGGCTTTTCTAGTTGTCCATCCGGACGATGGAGAGTTTGCGCCGCTCAATCGGTTCTTCAGATTTTCCTCGCACGTCATGGTAATCCGCGGAGTTATGGGCAGTTTCTCCAAGAGTACATTGCCCATTTGGACTTTGTCTGCTCCTTTTAGATGCATCGGCGATGACGTCTTATCCTTCTCGTTTTTCGAAATCTGCTTCAGTCTTTCTCCCCTATGCGATGATTCGGCAACGACGATATCCTCTTTTTGATGTGGATGCCGTTGACTCAACACGGGCTTCGTGCTAGTATGTTTCTCCGGAAGCTGTGATAATCGCTCCTGTAGAATATGCGAGAGTTTTCCCTCGGAACGGGAACCACGACGATTAAGGGAATTTAGCGCCGAATTACTGCCATGTTCATCTCGGCCAGAGCATGAGGACACATCGTCCTCATCTTCTTCTTCTTGAACAATACTGCACTTGCGCGAACGTACGTTCTGTAATTAGAACAGTCATCTTTGTTTCCTCTGTGCGAGAAATATTGACATGTAAATACTAATACATGATTGGATGTAACATTAACATTTTATACAACACATAAAATGTTTGCCAAGACATCCGATAGTCGATATCTTTCTAAATGATGAACATGTACTACGTACCTGCGGTACGTCACCAGGTGTCCGTGGCACGCTTAATAGCGATTGGTTCATAGTACTCAAAGAATTCTCATCTGTGCGCAGATTTGTTGTCAGATCATCCTGCCGACTGTATAAAATTAACAAGCATTGGTATTAGTGATTTCATTAAAGACGGTGCAGCATAAATATTTAGATTTAACATATCTTATAAGTGAATCACACATAGCAGCAATATTAATGGGTGATTCAGTATGTAAAACATACCTTGAGGAAACATCTAGAGCTTCTGGACGACTTTTCTGCATCTGTTCTTGTCGATGAGCGCGCAATTTCCTCTCAGCCAGCAAAAAATACGTCGCGGTGATGTGGTTGTATTCGTTCTTGTCGAGTGCGCTGTAAAAAGATTCATGATGAAAATTGCCAGTAAAACGTAGCGCCGAAGACGCATGCTTAAAATATACTAACACGCAAAAAGGCACGATCAAAATGGTCAAATCTCTTCCTAATGTCTACTCACTCCAATATCTCTTCCTTGGTGGCGATGTTACCGTTAACCATTTTGGTAATTATGTGATTGTGATGATCGTCGGAGACTTGTTGACGTGATACGAGCGGTAGCGTCTCCATCGTGTCTAAGTCGGAACCAATCGCTAACCACGGATCCGCAGCTATCTCCTCGAGGGACGCTCGGCCTTCGGGTTCTCGCACGAGCATTCTCGCGATCAGCCGCTTGCAACCGTCGGACACGTGCGACGGAATTGAATACTTGCAGTCCATAATCATCGTTAGCGTCTCACTGTCGTTCGCTTCTTGAAACGGCGCTTGACCGCACACTAACATGTATAGTATTACACCTAACGACCAAACATCTGCAACAAATTGAAATACAAACGTAGTCTATTGAAGCGAGTATAATTTCACTCTCTCGCTATATTATATTTTAAATAAGATTTTTTTTCTTTCAAATTTAGAGTGCTTCTTAGCAAAACTTTCGACGAAAGATGTAACTTTAATTCTAATTTGAGTCATATTTATCCTTAATTGCAATTAATAAGCTTACCTACTGCGGGGGCATCATAACTATCGCCTAAAAGTATCTCTGGAGCGGAGTACGCTAATGAACCGCACGAAGTCTCGAGCTTCTGACCAGGACAAAATCTATTGCTAAACCCAAAGTCCGTAAGCTTCACCGTTCCCAGCTTTTCGAAGAACACGACATTCTCGGGTTTCAAATCTCTGTGCACTACGTGTAAACGATGACAGTAAGATATGGCTCTAACTATCTGTCGAAAGTAAGTCCTGGCCACCTAAGGCGAAAATTCAAATATTATAATACGCGTAACTGCAAGTGAAATATCCAATAATTTTAAAAATTTCAGTCAATATATTATATTTAGTAAAAAATGACAGTAAGAATTTCTATAAAATGATAGTAAGAATTTTTATACAATTAATATTTTTTATTATATTAATTCTGAATTTATAACATAAGAGAAATTTTTTTTAAAAGTTTGAAGATAATTTTCTGTATAATTTATATAAATTCTTTATATATATGATAAATTTGTAACAATTTTTAAAGAAAAGAAAATTCACATTCAAGACTTTATATGAGAGCTAAACTTATATCCTACATTCATGCGGTAATTGTAAGCCGATGGCATAATAAAACAACAATGGCCATGCAACAATACCTCTTCGCTGAGGCCGCTGTCGTGGCGCATGATGTAATCGTAGAGGTCCCCGCCATCGCCAAGCTCTAGAATTAGGTATAGCTTGGTCTGCGTATCTATCACCTCGTATAATCGCACCACATTGGGATGCTGCACCAGCTTCATGCACCGCACCTGCGACACAGACGGACATGATGTACAGGCAGACAAAATTCATTTCGCTTGAACGAATTTAAATCCAGGGATCAACGATTCCGTCATCATTATCTCATCGATCTTATTAGAGGTCCATCGCTATGAGATTTATCGTGCGATGCAACTACGCGAGACGATTCGATCACCGGTTACTATCGAACCAGCCATCAAAATGACATTACGCGAATCAGGATATCATCAATGACTCTATTATTTCCATTACAGGACATGAAACAGACAGAAGATAATACTGACGCGATTGTAGAGTCACGAACAAGTGAGAAACAAATAATGATTAGAATGTCGTTAGTTTTATCTATCACACTTAAGTATAAATTCGGAACAAAAGATAAATTTGAAACAGTTTAGTTTTATGTCAGAAAGACATCAGAAAGCAAAGAAAAAGGCACAAAAAGATAATTTCAGATTTTTATAGGCTTTTCGTACATTCCAATCTTCTAATGTTTATTTAAATCACTTTAAGAGTGCGTTCCACTTGACGCTCACAATATTCGCGAGTATTATTTGTCCTCGTTTAAGTTGATAATAAGAATGAAATTGATTCAGTCAATGACTTCATGCATTGCGAGCGTTAAGTGGAACATACCCTTAGTAAAAGAACATTTCCTTCACATGTTTCCTTTAAAAATGGCAAAAGATCAAACTGGATGACTCATCGAACTACAGTTTGCATTTCTCTCACCTCCTGGAAGAGATGAGCCCTCGAAACCTCATCGAGCTTACTCTTATCGATCACCTTCACTGCCACCTTCTCACCGGTGAAAACGTGTCGTGCCAGCTTTACCACGGCGAAGTGACCGCGGCCGAGAGTCTCCTCCAGATCGTAAAGACCGGCGATCTTGCCATCGTAATTGCTATATCCCACTCTTCGATTCATCTCGTGCCGCTGCAATGCAAAGTTCTTTTCGTATGCAGCAAATGATAAAGATGAAAAAGACATCTTACTCATCTAAAATAACTCATCTATTAAATCTGATTTACATATAGTGAGAGAAAAATGTATTAAATTTTAATGAGTATTTGTTTGAATAGTGTCAGTTGAATATTTATTAAATTACATATATTTATTTGATACAAGAGTCATTAATTTGATTTAACTAATGTATTTTTTTATTTAGCAAATAATTATTTTCCATATATAAAAATAGTTATTTATTAAAATTTAGTATATTTCTCTCTCATTTTATAAAATTCGAATCGAAAGAAGATGGTTTTTAATCTTTTATGAAAGTCGTTTATCTTCCACTTTGTGATTTTCGCAAATTTAAGATCCTCGTAATATAAAATTACATATTGTACATTTTGAAATATTATTAAGCACCAAAATCCGCTTCAACGGAATGTAAATCTTTCTCTTGTTTTTTGTGTTATTCATTTATCGATTCATTTTACTTATAATTAATTTTGAAAGGTTACCACGTTTTACAAATAAGTAGATAAGTAGATTACTTTGTCAAAATCAATTTGTGTTAACTAAACATTGAACTATGTTAACTAAATGAAATACATTAACTAACTATTACAATTCTTAAACTTTCTTTTTATTAATTTTTTGAATAAAGTGTCCTGTATATTTCTATATGATAACATTGAATGAGTTTAAAATATCGAATTCTGATCGATCGTTTAGAAATGTTGACCGACAGTCGCGTAAGTACGACGGTCCATTCCGAGAAAGAGGTCACTATTATTTTTAGCGCTTAGTAGGAGCAATAATTAATCGCTTCGCCATCCATGGATGTGCGATCGGTAGCAGTAAAAAAAAAAAAGTACACTCCGTAGAATGACAGGAGATACTATCGCTTTAGAAAAATACATAGAGAGAAGCTAATGGACCGAACACGATGCACATGCTAAATATAGTTATCCGACTCAAACTTTTACTCGCAAATGAACAAAGTAGTTAAGTCCAGAATGTATACAGAGTATACATAGAAATCGTGCATAATCCTCGATGAATTGATTTTTCCTCGATGATATCGGATTAGAAACTCGAGTAACTGGAGCGCGAGAATCTGTTGTCCATCGATCGTATCGAGGCGCGACTCGGACAGGATCGGTTATCGCTCACTTTCCAAAGGATCGATGACCTTAAAAAAAATATGATAAACATGAGATCTCGCTTTAATCGTTTGTTCCGCTTTGTTAGTCTAAACGCGAAGATAACGTTAATGCAACCACGAGGCAAACAGTATGCGATCAAATTTAGCGCTAGATGGGAATAGGAGCCAATGTTGTGCTGCCGAGGGAACGCATTGTCTTTGGCGGAACGTAATTGCGAAACACGTCATGATGTACCGTGACGCGTCGAGGCTACATCGGATTTGTTAGCACAGTATCTCGCATTCCGCCCTTCCTCTTCTGCTTCTATTCTTATTAAATATATGTACGCCATACTTTCTGATTCTTTGTCTATATATTCATAAATATTTACTTTTCTTTTATGTATATTATTGCATTGTGTCTATCGTTGTCTTTTTTCAAACTTGAAGAGATTCTTCTTCGGATAAATTATTTCTCTCTCTCTCTCTCTCTCTCTCTCTCTCTCTCTTTCTCTCTCTCTAAAACGCACAAAAATACAATTCAACGGCGAGTCGCGAAAATCTCGATCTACGACTACGATGTTCATGTCCTTTCCTTTGGGATCCACAAAGGAGTTTCTTGCCTTGCGGAACGCGCAGTCCCGTCGGGAGTTGCGAATCATTTCTTCGCCGTGCGTGCTCCGGATACTGGTAACGAGGATTACGAAGAACGCAAAAATAAACCTTCTCGAGCGACGCGCAGAAGGTACCAATAAGGAGGTGAACCGCTTCGACCAGCCTGCACGTCAAATTTTCTTCTCGGAAAACGCTATATCCGAAGATCCTTCAGCTCGACGAAAACAGATCAGATTAATACCTTAACGATCGAATCATCCGTGCTTGATGTGCAATTTATAGCAAATGCTGACGTAAGACTGACATTCACTCGCCGAGGTTTACGGCTTTTATTTCGCGCAAACGCGTCCATTGCCTATGTCGCGATATAAATAAGACGAGAGTATTCTCTCCCATTCTCGCCAGTGTTATTATTATCGACAAGCGTTCCCTGCACCATCGTTCATTGTTAAGATAATAAATTATCTTAGCTAATGTATTAATTCATTAAGGGAAAACGACGTTCGCCGTCACGTGCTGATTTACGTGCCAAATATCGAAAAATTCACCTATTAGATATTAACAAATGTCGTACGATGAGATAATTCTATGATCGATGGCGTACCCTTCGGAAACGGATTCAATTAAAATAAATCATGGCTCGGTCGTCATATCGATGCGTTTAATTCTTTTTGCCATTACATGGAAAATTAATCGCTGTTACGCAATCATAATTGATGTCATTTACGACATCGTGAAGTAATGCAAACACCGATCAAATAAAAATTCCACAAGCTTTGTCTGGACTTGCGCAAAGTGTAATTAACAAACGTAATGCGATTAACAATTTGACTAATGTGAATACCCTAATTTTACATCCATAAACTGTTAAATGCTTGCAATAATCTAAATAATTAATATTAGAATTTTTTTACATCAGGGATTCCTAAATTTTTGTTGTTTGCAGCACTTTAGAGGATTATGCTAGGGAAAATATAAATATTTACACAAAATGACAGAAATAATAGAAAAATAATTTATGAAAAGAAGACAAGAAAAATGTTACGTCAATAACGCAATGTGAAGCTCGAAATATTACAAAAATGTGATATATATATATATATTCATAATATAATATAATATAAATAATTATAAAAAACGATCCGGTTTTTATTTAATTTCACTTATCAATTCTATTTTTAATTTAATTTAAATGCAATTATATTACATAAATTCATACTGTGTAATATTATATTTCAATTGC
>Ga0157363_1004902_pt1 | contig 12431 bp, 7 predicted proteins | sample AttsexASBM1_FD_111477 | JGI IMG/M metagenome (GOLD analysis project Ga0157363, IMG submission 111477) | Fungus gardens microbial communities from leaf cutter ant in Ribeirão Preto, State of São Paulo, Brazil - Atta sexdens ASBM1 | ecosystem: Host-associated > Fungi > Mycelium > Unclassified ...
CCTCCGTTCTAATATTAAAAATATAATATGAGATTCCCTGTTAAATACAAGGGAGCCATATGATAAAAAAATCGTAGCATTGTTACTCGACAGTATTGATCAGGAGAAAATATTGTGTAATAGGATCTGATGTTTCCTATTTCGATATATCCATACCAATTAATTAATATAAAACTTGGTAGAGAGCTGCACTAATGTTACATCAACATATCCTTGCTCTTAATAAAGCTAAAACTCAAACTTATTTTTTTTTAGTTAAACTTTTTAACTTATTTTTTCTCTTTTTTTTCTTTTTTTTTGTTGAAAAAAAAGAAAAAAGATCGTGCAAAAAAGATCATGAAAAAGAGAGAGCCTTATGAAAAAAAAATTAATGAAAAAAATATTCATTGTTTGAATATGATAACTTTGTTGTCATGTATAAATATATAATTTTTTTAAATTAAGAGATTTTGAGAATATTTAAATATAATTAAATTCTTTCATGTTTCTTTAAATAAAGCTTTCTATTCTATTATTTTTTCTGAATATATACAAAATGAATATTAATGGTTAAATCAGTTTTTTACCATGGCAGATAAATTACCGACTGCAACTAGAAAAAGTATAAGAAATCAGACAACAAAAAGTTCAAAATCAGGACATAAGACGTTTTAAAGACGTTTAAAAGATGTTCAAATAACAAAGATTTTTTTTCATTTACTTAATTTTTTTTCGTAAGATTTTTCTTGTCCTTTTTAATTTTTTTGTTTATCTTTTTTCTCTTTTTCTTCAACATGGATAAAAAAGAAAGCGAACCAAGAAGTTTAGCTAAAAAGAATAACATAAATGGCTTTTGATTTTATTCTTTCCAGTTGCTTTCGATAATTTATTGCTTATAGTAAAAAGTTGGTTCAACTATTAATTAATATTTATTGATATTTGCTTTGATTAACGTTATATTTGAAGAGATATCTTACGTACGTATTTTGCTACTAATATTACTAATATTACTGGTAGGCTGATATGGTAGCCTGTGTTTGTTACCTACACACACTGTAATATTACAAGTGCACCTGGCCTCTGTTATGCATGGTTGATGGGGAGAGACTTGTTGTCTGCAAGTCCTTTCTATCCATAGGATATGTTTACGTATCTTGTATATATCGACTTCCCCTGTGTAATTTGTACATGAGAAACCATTATTTAGGCTTGTTACATGGAAGCTACATTTTTGCTTTTTATATTAATATATCCACTCCGGTTCCAGTATCCTGGAAGCGATATGCACCTGGAGTTAGATAAACTCATAGACTGAGAACTTATGCAGATGTTGAAAAGTAAAATGGCAGAGAGATAAGGGACAGATAGTGCGAAATCAAACGACAAATATTGAAAGGAAAATTAAATCATGAAAAAATTAAACGTACTTCCAATATCATTTGCAATAAGTGCGTTCAGACTGTCTCTCAAAGCAAGTCGAGGCAAAAATGATTGAAAAGGATTAATACATTCATCAGAGCTGCAGGGTGGAAGATCGTATTCATGTAATTGGTAAATCCATTTTAATTGGAAATCTTCATTGCATCTTCATATTAGATGCCCTATAGGAAGTATAGTATAATAGATTCATCAATGCGTTACAAATTAGGGGAATCTATCAAAGTAGATCTCTTTGCAGAGAATATTACAAAGGTATCACCCTGTTACGATACGATACGAACATTCAAACTGAATCAGCATCCCTCAACAGATCAATATATCGTGCCAAGAATTGAAATCATAAAACTATCTAAAAAGAATCCCCCAAAAAGCCAGACTTTACTCTCTGCCCTAGCTCCAAGTTCTCGCTTGGATAAATCAGGTAAAATCGATTCTAACAAACGGTTCGCCCTACCCAAGAATATTTCTCGTGAGTTGCTTGCGTTATAGATTCAACGTAATCCAACGATCGATATTCCACACTAAGAATGTTTTCTACCCAAAAGATACATGACAGTGTAACACAACGCATTGTTTTATCTTTGCTCAAAGTTGACAAACGACGAGCATGTAATGATTAAAGTGTTATGTTATGGGCTTTCTACGATAAGCCATTATCTAAGCTTTAAGTCTTAAGCCACAAGAAATTGGCCAATCATAGTTGATTATTCTTCTCGCATTTGACTGTGACTGGTTAATTTCTTACAGCTTAAAATTTAAAGTTTAATGAGTTTTCTACAATAAATCATTACCTAAGTTTTAAGTCTTAAGCTGTAAGAAATTGACTAATTATAGTCAATTATTCTTCTCACATTAGTGTCACGTGACATCTGTCAATTTCTTATAGTAACTTTAATTTTCTACAATAAGTCATTGCTTTAAATCTTAAGCTATATAAGAAATTGATCAATCATAATTGATTATTTTTACACTCGATGGTGATTGGTTTCTTGTGACTTAAGACTTAAAACTAAGTAATAGTTTATTGTAGAATATGTGAACATTGAGCATCATTCTATCTTTCTTGACATTCAATGAGTAATAAAAATAGAAAGGTAGAAAAAGAGAAGAGAAAATAAATAGCAAAGATAAAAGATAGAAAGAAAGCAGAGAAAGTGAATAACAAAGAACAACTTGTGTTGATTTGTGTCATCGAATAAAAAGCATCCTATGACTGTTGCACTGTGTTATTTGTGGATGCTTTCCAGCAAGAGACATGAATGACATAGTGTAACCAGTAGTAGTGTAACCAGTAGTAATTATGTTCTTGCCAATGTTAAACGGAAATGAAATAATTATTGTATTATTGTATTAATGACTGCATTTAGCAGAGAAAGCAGCTTTACAACTATTATAAAATTCTTGCTAGAAAACACTTTATGGCTGTTTTTCTTTTAAGAAGACAGCTGTCACAAACGTCATTCTATCTTCCTTCTATTCTGAATAATTAAGAAAGATAAAACGACACTTGTGTCAACTGTGTCTCATAAAAAAAAAAGGAAAGCAGCTTAAATATACGAGTTCTGACAGATAATTAAGAAGACTCTCACGATTCTCTGCTCGGATCTTTACATTCTCGCAAGCATGCTGTGCCTACAAGCGAAATCGTCGGGAGGATGATTCGGGAGGATGATTCGCGACGACGTCGGCATCTCCGTCGGCTCGACGTTGAGTGGAATAGTGATGGATGGAATATGTTCGTCTTTTTCTCTTTTTCTCTCTTATTTGTACTCACCTGTCTTCATGAATGGCGTGTGCTCGAACGCAGCGGCGCCCGGGCGCACTTGCGCGGCCGAACGACGTGTCCCTTCGTTGTCGTAGTCGTCGTCGTTGTCGAACGGGCGCGCTCTCTATCTCCTTCTCACTCTCTCTCTTTTTCTTCTTCAGGCGCGCGCGCGCTCCTTTTCGTTACTGCCTTGGTCTCGAAGGCGACAGCCCGTCACCCAGGAAACCACGCGCCGCAGTCAACTCGTAGGGCTCTCGTGGTGCTCGCTCGCTCGCTCACTCGCTCGCACGCACGCACGCACGCACATACGCACGGCGCCAACACGGAGCGCGAAAAGAGCGGGGCGACACACTCCGACGAACCCCCTATACCCTATACTTTGTTGTGGACGGCTGGCCGGAGTGGTGTTGCTTGTCTGCTGCTACGGTCGCCTTGACTACGGCATCACTGACCGCGTCACGCGCAGGGCCGTACGCGACGCGCGCGGCACCACGAGCCTTTCTTTGCGCGGTCCTTTCTCATTTCGTTTCTGAACGTGAACGCTTTTTTCGAGGAAATATCGCGAAAGAAACTTCATTGACGTGCGTCCATTTTTTCTTACAAGAAATCTGTGTTGCTACATTTTTTATATTTAGAATTTTTGCTTTTTTTCTCTTCAACAAATGTATATATATATATATATATATTTTAAGTATAAACATTTGTGAGAATTTCAAACACGAACAGATCACTTAGATCTTTGAAAAAACCGAAAGAATGATGAATTTTGAACCAGCTATTGGAAGGATTCCCGCGTTTTTTTGAAATGCGAATAGTACCTGATTTTGGCGCCACCAGTAAGGCGCAATAGTTTTTCACAATTTCGATTTTCGAAGTGGAAAACGCAAAAGTACACACGGAATGTTTGATGAATGTTTTCGAAACCACGAAATGACAAGTGAAATGGGGTGAAACGCAGTCAACTGATAATACACGAATTCTTTTCTGTCACTGTCGATTACGTCGATGGCGAGAACGTGTGTCATAATGCAGCTTTTTAGCGCCATCTGTGGCATACACATGCAAACGCTACATCAATGACATATTTAAGCAGCCGCTGCTCCCATTCATGTTCTCTAATTCCTGGGATGACAAATTCTAATTAATTTTATTAATTTCTAAAGGCTCGTTTTTCCCAATGTAGATTAACTTTAATTTCAACTCAACTAGCGAATTTAGTTGGACGCATTAATGTATAAACCGTTCTACATTGATTTAACTAATTGTATAAAAATAAAATAAAAATATTCTGAATTATAAAATACAGACTTTATTTAACAATACAGTAAAATGTATTAAGAATTAGTTTAATCCATTTTTATATTTCTATTAGACACATATTTTTATTGTCAATTTGTGTACGGTAGCTTTAATATGCATCAGTATGCATTGAGTGCATCCAATCGAATTCGCTATTACTCTTCATCTTCTTTAATTCTACAGCTGACTCTTCATGCGCAGTATGCTGAGGCAACAAAATTATCATTATTGGTTAAAAATTTTAGCGAGGTGATACATTTTCAATCGAATTCTCGAAAATTTGAATCACATGACATTTTGTTGCCGTAATGTGCACTACGTATGAAAAATCGGTTTTCAAACTATAAAAACTATAAAAAAATGAAAAATAAGATAATAAAATAAAATAATAAATAAAATAAAAATATGAACCAAGATTAATCTACAATATACATATATTAAAGGAAAAAGATAAAAATCATTCATAAAATCATTAATTTATAAAACAACAGTAAAAAATTTTTGGTACATGAATATGTATAAATATGTATAAACATACATAAAAATCAATTTTACATCATAAATGAAATGATTATAAAAAAAGCTGGACTTAAGTCTTTTTCCTAATTTTGGACTTATGCCACTTATCAATTAAAGAATTCATATATGAAATATACTCATATATGTCATATATCAACCCCCTTTCTTTTGTAAAATTATTTTTTAGTGTAATAGAAATAATAATAGCAATGTGAAAAATAATTAAATAATTAAATAAAAAATAATTAAAGAGATAATTTTCGCAGTGTTGGTTTTTGAAAAAAACAATTTTGAAAAAATATAAAAAAAATTGCTCATGCACAATTTGCATGCATAATTTTGTATATTATTATACATAATTATACACATTGTATATAATTACAAGAAATTTTGTTTTCATTTCTTCAAAATTGATTTTTTTCTGAAACAAATAGTGTGAAAATTAACCTTTTCATTATTTTAATATTTTCACATTACTATTAATATTTCTATTACACTAAACAGTAATTTTACAAAAGAAAGAGGGATATATGAACATATTTCATATATGATTATGCATGTTTATGAATATTTATGTACGATTATATATATTTATACATATTCATGCATAAAAAAATTTTTTACTGGAATATATATCTAATATTAGGTGTAATAAAAAGAAATCCATTATTTTTGCATGAAATTGAATGGAAAAATAATGGATTTCTTTTTACTACACCTAATATATATATAATATATATATATATATAATATCTGTACTATTTTATTAAAGAAACTTACTGATTTTATTTAATTATAATTATTTAATTTAATTAAAAATTAGATTTTAAAAAAAGATTAAGAATAACAAATTGTATAATAATAATAAATATTGTTTTAAGTAATTCATCTTAATCTATTTATCCATCTATTCATTTATCCATATTGTTAACATGGATAGATTCATAAATCATTTGCTCTGTCTAAGAAAGATTCGATTAGAGACAATGAATTATATATAATTAGAGATTTTGCAGTAAACAATCACTAGTTAATTCTTGAATATCAATCATTGATAAGTTAATCAGATTTTAATCATCTTATACCTTCGTATTACAAACGATAGTCATTCATAATTTAAAGAAAAAGAGAGAAATCCAAAATGGATTGAAATGAATGGATTCAGATTTTCAGAAATATTGATTCACGAATGTTAAAATGAATGCTTTTCAATCCTGAATGCATTTTTATTCATTTATAGGAATTGCGTGGAGCATATTTCTATGCCTTTCAATCTAAAAATAATATTAGCTTTTTCTGTGCACAACGTATACGTTGTGAATACTGTTCAAAATTTTGAATAAGAAATGCAGTTTTTCAATCCAATTGAATCCAATTGAATCTAATTGAATCTACTTGAATCCAATTAAATTCAAAAAAGTATTCGCTATTTATAATACGCATTCAGATAGAAAAAAATTTCAATCCATTTTAATCCATTCTCGTTTGCTCGAGAAGAGAGAAAAAAGGAAATTGCAATGTAAAAGCTATAATCAAATGATTGAATTATTCAATTACAAAAATAATCAATTTTTTTAGGCAAACTTACACAATACAATTCTCTGAGAAATGTCTTGGAGACGTCTTTAGAAGATGAAAGTCCTTTGGAGATGTCTTTGTATGACGACGCCTGAGTTGTAGAAGGTGCTATATCGAAAAAAAACACGAAGAAAAATCTATATCAAGAAATGAATGAAAACGATCTATTTCGTGTGAGGCTTGAGGATCGGTCTATGTATACGAACGAATGCATATGAATGCTTAAGAACGATTTATATCGAGAAAGCGAGAAAAATGATTCAAGTCGAATTAAAGAATGTATAGCGCAATATTTACTACTTATAAATTATACAAATTTAGTTACGGAAAATTAAATGAGTGTGAGAAACAGGATTGAAAGTCAAGATAATTCCCGTTCTCAGACATACCACTATAAAATTTATGAGAAGAAAATATCCCTTCTTCATGTTTTTCTCGATGTACCTTTTATAGCTCAGGCGTCAATGATGATCTTTTATAGAGAACTTATATGAGAATGTATGCAATTAAGCATAACTCTTGCTCAAATGAGAATTTATTATTAATTATCCTAAATAAATCAATGATATCGATAATTAATTAATAATAAAGGATCAAGAAAGTCAGATTCGTGGAAACGATCGGAGACTTTAATGTGTGCTCAATCATCTCATTGTCTCTTCGTTATGGCGAAGAAAAAAGGCCTCAAGACGCAAGACAAGTGCCGAAGTCCGTCAATATTAAAAAAAAGAAGGAGATAATCACTTACACAACAGCGATCGGTTTCTAACGAAGTAACAAGGCATGTCGGATTGGTACTCGTTCGCCATCAGCGCAAACTCGAGATTTTCATAGCAAAAGGACGACGGGACCACGGAATTGGAGTTCGCCACACTGCTCCTTTCCATCTGCGAATCTTGTTGAAAAAATTCGTTGTGCTTCCCGAAGATGCCGTCTCTATGAGAAATATAACCTCCGTAAACGCGAAAAGACTTAAAAAAAAAAGAGAAGAAGCGAGTCTCGCCGTTGCGATAACAATCGCGGATCGCTATCTATTTCACGTATGAAGTCTCCGCTATTTAGGCCTGGGTATCGATTATATATCTTTTTTCCTAGAGCGAAAACGTGAAAAATGAAACATTTTATGTGCATGCGTACATATATATACATCATACAAAAAAATTTTACTTTTCACCCTAGGAAAAAAGATGCATAATTGAACCCTGTTTTTTTGGCTGAATTTTTGCACCAATTCATCTTTCTTCTTCTTCTTTCTTCATAAAAAAAAAAGGAAGAAAGGTGCAAAAATTCAGCCAAAAAGAACAAGCCATGTATTTTCATCTCAGAGAACTTTCTAGAATGAGATGAATTCTCGTCTTGAATTACATATTACAGTCTAATTATGTTTTAGAAATTTAATCATTTCATTAAATATTTGTACAATCTCTACATATATAACGTATAAACAAATGATCCCCTTCTTTCCTGACGAAACTAAAAAATTGGAATATTATATATAGTGTAATTAGTCGAATATAAGAGAGGATTAGTAATATATAAACTTATTTTAGAAGGCAAAAATTGATCTTTAATAATTATTAATTTCTAAAATATCTTATCATTATTCTAAAATATCATCTGAAAAAAAGGAAGAATGCAGACTTAAATACTATGAAATTGGAGAAGTGGCCCATAAGAAAATGATATAGAAGCCAAAAAGCTTCTAATCCTATTAATAAAGATCGAGTCAGCTAACATTACTTGGTAATCTTGTGTACCTTATATAAGAAACATGTGTATACATGTATGTACATAAGCTAACAGCATGTTGCTCCGTTTGCAATCAACATGCAGCTTTGGATGTAGGTCAATCGGATCTCATGTTCGACGCGAAGTTGGCGCAGCATTTTGAATCGATGATCGATGTGCGTGTCGTGTGTGCGCACCGCACACGTCTCGCTTGCAGTGACGGACTTAAGATATTCGTGGGCTCTAAGCAGATTCGAATTGAGACCTGCTATAATGTAAAACCGATGCAATTCTTATTCAGTACAATTTTTGTGATTGTAAACAAGTGAAATCCTAGTCATTCTTCATCTAAAATTAATTGATCTTAAATAAATCGATCTAAAATATTAATCTATAACAACCCATCAAACGAGAATGGATTGAAATGAATTGAAATGGATTCAGATTTTCAGAAATATTGATTCACGAATGCTTTTCAATTCTAAATGTATTTTTATTCATTTATAGGAATTGCATGGAGCATATCTCTATCTGCCTTTCAATCTAAAAATAATATTAGCTTTTTCTGTGCACAACACACACATTTGAATACTTCAATTCAAAATTTTGAATAAGAAATGCAGTTTTTCAATCTAATAGCATCCAAATGAATCCAATTAAATCCAAAAAAAGTATTCGCTATTTAAAATACGCATTCAGATAGAAAAAAATTTCAATCCATTTTAGTCCATTCTCGTTCGCTGGGAATCTCCCTAACATTATCCATTTAATATTAATCGACCTGAAATTAAAATAAAATTCAGTTCAAAATCTATCCGTTTTTTATCATGTTTTTAGGAAATTAAAAAAATATATAATTGCTAATAAGAGATTGTCAAAACGATTTAATATTATGCAAAGAAAATCTTGCATTAATGATATATCTTAATGAAATGATAGTACCAGCAATGTATTTGAATTAGAAATAAAATTATTTATATGTATAAACAGTGCGACAGGTGAAGGGTTCTTTTTTTTATGCACCCCTTTGCGATAATCTATCACTCGTGCGCGGCGTCTGCGCGAAGTTTGTCAACTTGTCAGTAGTTGTCTAGCGATTCGTGTAGGTGGTTGACGTCGGTTTGTTGTCTGATTATCAAAAAAATGATGACCTCGTCGGAAACATCGGAGATGGAGAATCCAGGAGACGAGAAGGGCGCCGAGGACTCAGCGATCTTGGAGGTGAGCTCTATGGCAGTGGGCGGGATTGTGAAGCAAGAGAATCGCGACGTCGATTACCTGTCCAACTGCAGCACCTCCATCGAGGGATCCGTGGTACGAGCGTAACATAACCTGGGACCTACTTTGACAGTTCCCCATACCTTATTCATACTGCCGTCCGTTGCCCTGGAAATGATTAATAAATTAGAATTACAGTAAATAACATAATATGTGACATAATATACGCGGTAGATTCATGATCATTTTGATCATCACTTCATATGTCTGACCATGAATTTAACTCTGTAGAGTTTCATATGATTAATTGTTGATTGATAAATATCAAGGAATTTATGCAATCTTGCAGCTTATGCCTCTTTCCATTAATAACTATTGACCCACTTTGATAATGCTCTTTAACTTGCTCTAGTTTATTGTTTCGAAAGGGATCAATAAATTAAAATTAAAGTAAACAACATAATATATGTAACATATAAGTTGCTTTCCATTTACATCGATTTTCACTTGTGATGTCATAACTCAGTTGAATGAGTGTTCCTTTTACATTTTGACAAGTGAGATTTAATTGAATTTTTGTCTGCACAAGATTGACCGAGAGAGACCATGTGCTTTAGTGAGTTTTGTAAACTCATTTTAAAAGTCAGATTCGTACTTGTGTTGTCATGTGATAACTTTTTACCAAACTAAGCAAATAATGACGTCATTAATCTGATTATGAAGTACTCAGTTCACTTTAGACTCAGTTTCACTTGTGTGCAAATGAAAAGTATAATATACCAGATACGTCATTAATCTGATCATGAATTTGGCCTAAAGAATATTTCATATGATTGATAGTTGACTGATATATATTAAAGAATTTCTTTAGTTTGCCTTTCTTTCATCGATAGTTTGTTAACTTTGGTAATTTACTATTTTTTGTTTGTGTTTGCCTTGAAAGAGATCAAATAAATTAAAATTATAGTAAATAATGTTTATATATATATATATATATATGTTTATATATATATATATATATATATATATATATATATATATACAATAACGTGTGAAAGAAATTCATGTTATTCTTTTTTCATTTTGTATGTTTGACCATCAATTTAACTGTAAAAAAATTCCCTGCAATTGATTATTAATCAATAAATATTAAGAAATTTCTATAATCTTATAGGTTGCGTCTCCTTCTATCGATAGCTTCTCTACTCTGCCGGATCAAGAGATATCAGACTTCCAGATAGATTCGCGAGATTTGCAAGTGAAAGTAGACAATCCGCAGAAACACCTGGAAACTCTGGAAACCTATATCACATTTCGTATAACGACTAGGGTACGACGTTTATTATCACAATATGATTCAATTCAATTTCTGATAATGTAAATAATAAAAATAATATTAAATAAGTCTGCAGACTACACGTCTAGAGTTTGAAGAAGGAGAATATGTAGTTCGCAGGCGATACAATGACTTCATTTGGCTGCGCCAGAAATTAGTGGATTCTTATCCAACACATATTATACCAGTAAGTTTTCGTTGTTATTTTTGATATATAAAGTATATATGGTATATAAATTATAATTGAGATACATATGATTGAAATGATATACAAATCGAAGAGAGGCTAAAAAATTACAAATCTCGGGTTTTATTACAGCCAATGCCAGGTAAGCATACGTTGCTCGCCCAACTGGACCGTTATTCCAAAGAATTTATCATAGCGCGTATGAAGCTTTTGCATATATTCCTAAATAGAGTCGTGAATCATCCTATTCTAAGTTGTGACAAGAATCTCCATATTTTTCTGACAACAAAACCTTCGGTAAGTATGACATTGCTATAGCACTATATCAACTTTAAATCAATTACTGTTTAAATCAATTACAGGAATTTCTCGTTCATCGCAAAAATCGCGGGAATGTGCTCGGAAAAGTGACAGATTCTTTGCAAAATATAGCAAGTACTTATACGATGAAGCAACGTCACTTGGAGTTCGAACAGATTCGGGACTATTGTACAGCATTGGGTGAAAAGCTGTCGGCCATAGATAAAATTAATCATCGCATACATAAAGAGAGGCAAGGTGCGCACAAAAATTGCTCATAAATATATGTTGTACATATAATAAAATAGTTTTCAGCTATTTTTCATGTTGTACATTGTAACGCAATAGATTATTTATTGGAGCTTCATCAACTGCATCCCATATTCACACTGTGGGCAACTTCAGAACCAGAACTCACACCCATTTTATTAGCAATCGCTAAAGCGGTAGAAGCAAACGCAATGGCTCATCAGAAACTTCTGGAAAACGTTCCTAACGACGAACGCGAGTATGTTTCATACATTGAAGCGGTCAAGAATGCATTGTCCCGCCGTGATTCGATGCAGATTGAATATGAGATAACAATCGATGTATTGGCTAAAAGAAGATTAGAAAAGGATCAGGTACAAGCCTCGCTTATATCTTCCTCTTTTGTAACCTTTTTTTAAGTTAGTTAAAAGAAAACTTAATATATTTCTAAATATCAATAACGGCATATAATTATTGATATATATATATATATATATATATATTAGGTATAGTAAAAAGAAATCCATTATTTTTGCATGAAATTGAATGGAAAAATAATGGATTTCTTTTTACTACACCTAATATGTATCAATATATTAGGTGTGGGAAAAAGTTCGTGGCGTTTTTCCCATTAAATGACATTAAAAAAACGCCACGAACTTTTTCCCATACCTAATGTATGTATAATACACTACAGTTTTAGATTTTTTAATCTAAGGAAATTAATAAATATTATTTATATTTTTATATTGTTAAAAAGTAGGCAGTTACTTGCATTTTATATTGCTATTTTATGTTGCTAAAAAGTAAGCAGTTAATTGTAGTTACATTTA
>Ga0157363_1004903_pt1 | contig 12429 bp, 6 predicted proteins | sample AttsexASBM1_FD_111477 | JGI IMG/M metagenome (GOLD analysis project Ga0157363, IMG submission 111477) | Fungus gardens microbial communities from leaf cutter ant in Ribeirão Preto, State of São Paulo, Brazil - Atta sexdens ASBM1 | ecosystem: Host-associated > Fungi > Mycelium > Unclassified ...
GTATAATACTGAATTTATGGAACTGAGCTTAAAAGTTAAAAAAAAAAAAGATTTATATTTAATTGCAAATTATGTGTATACATAAGCTTAGCGAAGACTCAGAATGATAAACAAAGCAGTAGCTGTGTCAGTAAGAGTCGGATCTTGCAAGAGATGACGTTGCAATATTAGATAAGGACAGATGATAGCATTTGAATGAGACAGAATAATAATATAAGAAATGAATTAAGCTATCATTATTATCGACATTTTTAAGTTGGAATTTAAAAAAATCTGTACTAATGACATCAACCAAGTTGAAGTTCAGTATAGTATTCTTTTAACCGCGAAGATAACATTATGTATAAGAATAAACGACGATAACAACAGACAATAGGTACACAAAAATAATCTGCACTCTGCAGTTGGAACTTAGTAGACGAACAATGTTGCGGAGTTTCGCGAAAGTTTTGAAGCGGCCAGGTTTCCTTTCCTCTTTAGATCCACGACGAATGAACGAACGTTTATCGTTGTGCGTTCTATAACGTCCACTTCCGGCCAGGACAAACTTATCTGGAAGTTTACGCGTTTGTACGGCGAACGAGGAAAAGTCGATTGCCGTGGACTCAGAAAAGTGGAGTGGGAGCAATGAAATGCTCCGAGTTACGATACACCACACAAGCTGCAACTCCTGTTCGTTGTGTTTTTCAATTTTCGCAATCGCACCTAGAGAATGTTATCGTGTCGTTGCGCTTGTACTTCAAACTTCAAGTCATTTTGAGAAAACAATTTCGCTTTTGTATTTACGCTCGAAAACATACCTATGTTGCTTTCGATCAATTCAAATTCTCTTATCCACAATTTATTTACAGGCAGTACAAATTTGTTTATATATTGTATATTGAAAAAAATATACTATCTCGCTATTATAAACAATTTCTTAAATCTAAAAAATGCTATCGGATAATTATAATATAAAATAAACTACTATTCTCTAACAACTTCTATTCTTATAATTTTGATTATTAGCTTCAATAAAAAATAAACCTAAAATATTTATAATAGTAATTATGTGATAAAAAAAACGTAGCGACTGATAAAAAATGGAAGAGCAATTTCGCTTCGTGCAATCATGCTGTTTTATTAAAAAATTAGTATATTAAAAATTTCAAAGCAAAAGGTAATAATGTCAAACTAATAACAAACCTTTTGATCCTTCTGCCAAATGCACTGCCCTCTCTTCCCGAGGACTCGACACACCAACTTCGCGTCCTGGCCAGGATTAACCTCGGTGTATTGTGGTGTTTCTTCAAACTGCTGGATGCCATGGCAAACTGCAAGCAATAATGTAACGATAAATGGAATTTCACGCGTTATAAACGCTATCTATAATATGCAAATAGTTATTACATTTATACGCTAGGAGGACACGCTTCGCTGCTTTTCGAATTGCGTCTTTGTTAACTAATCTCTAGCGTTTATTCTGTAATCTCTAACGTTAATTTATATTCTTTGCGAAAAAGGGGAGGTTTGTATTTTTTTCATTCAACACTTAAGTAGAGAAAGAGAGAGAGAGAGAGAGAGAGACAGATGGTAAAGGCAGGATATAAGTACGGTTTAGCCGGGCATTAAGGCAGCCTGCAACCTCGTTAAAGTTGTTATTTAATTCGCAACTTGGCAAACTCATTTAACTCGGTCCGTGCTAAGCTACGATCTTCAGTTTTCACCTTTTAAGTTTGCCGATAAATTGTATTTAGCGCTAATCGAATGACGGCAGATGGGACGGTACCGACTTCGATGCGACGATGCACGCAGGCTTGTATATACTCGCAGGCATTAATCGCGTCTCGTTAGTTGACGTTAATTATTTCTCCGTCGCTCCGAGTGTTCTCCGGATGAACTAAATTTAGCAGGTTTAATATCTAAATGTGATTAATCGTTTTAAATTACAAAGCCTTGAAATAATAATAAAGCTAATAAAAACTGATTATAATCCATCAATTTTCTTGTTCGAAAATCTTGATCATTTGGAATTTCCTTAAGATACTAAACATAAGATAAAATATTAAATAAATAGCTCATTGGTAAAAGTCATTATCTCTACTTGATATTTTTTTGGTAAAAGCGAAAAAAACTTGTATAATTTTTCTCATTTAAACAATCAATAACTTTTTTTAATAAAAAAATTCGTAGTTTTAATTAACGAAGTGTGTATAACTCAATAAGAAATTTAATTTATTATATTGAAGTAAAATGCACACTTGAATGGTTTACAAGTGACGATAGGATTTAGTTAACTTTGGAATTAAAGTGTATATTATTTTTATTTTTATTTCATTTTTATAAATTAAATTTTATTAAAAAAATAATTTTATAAAAAAATAAAATATAGTAAGAAATTAGTAAACCTAGACTGGTACAGACTAGAAATTTAACTTCTTTTACATCTGACCTACTTTTCTTACTTTAATTTTATAAAACTTATTTTTAAAATGTTCAATTTGTAACCAAGAAGTTAAAAGTTTCATTATCTACTTTTTCATATTTTTAGATGTATTTGTTTTTGCACATATATCAGCTGTCTTATTTAATTCTGTCATTTCATCGTAAAGAATTCAAACAGATTCATTATACTTATAAACTCATATTAATTTTTATCATTTCGAAAAAACAGCATAATAATACTTCAAATATCTTTTATAATTACAAAATTTTGAAAAGGTAATTATTTCAAATTCATATTAAAGAAAATTGTAAAAATTAATATTTTCACATGAAGTAATGTAAAAAATGTTAACAAAATATAATTTTGCGTAAAATTGTTGTATCGTTGATAAAAATTAAATTGATAAATGGAGATTTATAATGTAAACAATTAATAAAATATAATTAATAAACATATCAATTTTATACTCGGTTGGTAAAATGGGATATACGAACACAAATACATTGTCGCTTTATCAAGAGTATGTGAAAATTTCAGAATTGCAATGTACGCTTTTTGTCGGATTGCAGCGTTAAAAATTCAATTTTTCACCGGCGAGCAGATGATTAATAAAACGCGCTGCCGCGTCGTACGCGGCTCGCGGAAATAACTTTGCAACATTAACAGTATGCGTATGAAGGCACATTGCAAAAATATTTAGATGTGAAAGAAAAACAGCATTTGCTATGATATTTGATAATGCCGATTTATAACATTCTCATTTCTTATACAATAAATTCAACAAATTTAAAGTAGAAGTATGAATATCAGAATATTTACCTATGCAAATGTATATATATATATATATATGTATACAGTGGTGTGTAAAAGTTTCCGGCCAGTGACATTTTATTCTAATTTATAAAAAAATTCTGATAAAATTTTAGTAATTTTTAGATGTTAGTACAAAATTTCGTTATCCACATCTTGTACTAACATCCAGTCATAATTAAAATTTTATCAGACTTTTTTGTGGGCTGTATATATTGAAAATTTAAATTAATTGTTGTAAAAATAATTTCAAATTTCAAATAAATAAACACAAAAATATATTGAAATATATTTTTGTGTTTATTTATTTGAAATTTGAAATTATTTTTACAACAATTAATTTAAATTTTAGCATTGTAATATGATTTGGCTGTTGAAAAAAGTCGATAAAAATTTAAAAATTATTTTCTTCAATTCTCTCGCTATAAAATTTAACATATTATATACATTTTTTTTTCCAAATTTGCTAATAATAATTAATTGTTCCAAATGCCAGGTTTAGTAGCCATGAATTTCCTATGATTCGTATTACAATTTTAATTTCACGATAACGTCGAAATAGAAGTTCTTCATCCAAGTTTAATTGCGAGCAGACCGCACAATCGTCGCGATAGTGCCATGGGCTGTTATCGATAAAACGAAGCGGCAGAGCTGATAAAAGCGACATGGTCCGGAGAAAATACCGGCGAGAATAAGGCAAAACTCAAGGATCCCCGCAACAGGTCCCGTAAAGTAAATTCGAGGCTTGGCGCTTCGCACACGCTCCGTCTGTTAATTGTGTTTGTACGTTGAGGCGACAAGCTGTACTTTGCGCGCGCCGCGCAAATACACTTGGACCGAAATTGCAGTGCTTTCTATCTGCAATAATAATTACGACTGCAGTCTTGAGTAAAGTCAAATAGATACGGACAAATTACCGCGGCGTAAGAGGATTAGGAGAGGGGAATTGAAATTTCGTCCTGGTACATCGTCGTATTATTTTTCGCTTGGCACGATAGCGGTATTACAATACGCGCGATTTGATCGTGTCGGAAGAAGTTCATACTAGAAAAAAAAAAGTCATTGATAAGAGGTATTGTACTTTCAAGAATTCATTCCGACCTTAAATATAATGCATGCAGTTTGATTAATGTTTAAATTAATCAGATTTTTCATTTGCAATGAAGTGACGTGCATAAAAGGTATTAAAGCGTAGATATATTTTCACGGATAACAAAAGAAACGATAAAACCACGCTGAAAAAGATTTACCATAAATTCTTGCAACATGTCCGGTATAATGTACTACAACTCCGAACGAGTAGCTAACTTTGCTCACGTTGCAGAATACATTTCATTTTTGCGGAAATAGAGCACACCCGCTCATACCCGCGTGCGCGCGCGGTCTAATAAATTCATTTTTCAAAAATTAAGGTAGGCGGTGGAAACAGATGTAATATGACGTTAAAATACGTAGTTTATAAAATATATATTATGCACGCCGAAAAATGCATTTTATTTTAACAACATACTTTTCATAATATCATTAATTCCATCTCCATATTTTACCAAAACATTACTTGCGTGCTTTCAATGTAACGGTTAGCAAAACATAACAATGCGAATTATTTTTTTTTTTAACTTATTTTTGATCAATAATTGTTGTTCACCTGTTTTCTTAACTTTTATAAAAGTTTATGAAGACCGGTATATGTTCTCTACAAACTTCAGCGAACTGGAAAAAAAAGGGAAACGTGACCGTTTGATGTATCATCGTAGCACATGTTTGCGTATAGTTCCAAGGTATTTCCACCGATTTAACAGAGATTCCCTAATTCGGCTGACTTTTGAAGCGGCTTGGCACGAACGCAAACCAGCGGTGACCGCCCACCGCGCACTCGATTCGTTAATTTCGTTTGCAATTCCAGGTCGACCTCGCGCGACCCCGATCGCTGACCCTCAAACGCGCTGTGCCGAGGGAACGGAAAAAAAGTTTCGGTGGCGCCGCAAATTTGCTTTGCTCGCACGACCGATATTCGAGAACGCGAGAGAGAGAAAAACAGCCGTTCCGCCCGTCAGACAGACCGACGCCGAAGAATCTAAAAAAACACGGGTTGCTCTTTCCTGTCTTCTCTGCGTTATCAGCGTTATTTACTTCAGCGCTAACCACGTTTCACTAAATAAATAAATCCTAATAGACAAACGAGTCTCGGCGTAAATGAATTCTGATAAATCTTCAGCGACACTTAATTAAAACCGTATTAAATAAGCACGGACGAATTAAAATCATATTAATTAAATAACGACCGATCATTCTCACGTATATCTCCAGTGCTATTTTATTAAGCGGGCACGTTCGAATACGATGGAATATCAGAGATCCGGAAAATTATAATAATACGAGGAGAGACAATCTGCTTGAACTTGATATTCTCGTTCTCATTATTATTAGACATCAAAATTAATCCGATACGAAGACGAAAAGAAGCCGAATGAAGGGCAGCATATATCGAATGGAAGCGCAGCTCGTCTGTTTCACTTCACCACCTTCGCGAGTGTACGATTACACTTCGCTAGAGTTACGCGAATGCGATTAATTAAGCGACTTAAATTACATCGCGTGTGCAGCGCGGATGTATACGCGGTATCTGATGCGGAGAGTTGTGAATTTTTTTGTTTTTAATGCAAACGATGTCGGTTAACCGGCCAATTACATGACCGTGCCACGTGAAAACCTCGTGGAAAATGCAACGCGCGGAAATGCGAACAGTTATTGTTGCCCGCCAACCAAAATGCCAATGTTGACGGTGCTAAAGTAATCGCGATATACGTATGTATACGTATGTATATACGTATGTATATTGAAAAATACTTTCGGAAATACGCCTATGGTTCCGTATTGATTGTTTAGTACCGTGCAATATTGACGTTTAATCAAGATAAAGTTTATTGCCGTTGCGGCGCAGTTATATGCGCAGGCCGCAGTATTTAAATGCGAGCGGAACGTCAAGGAATGAAACGGGCTGTCGAATACTAGATAATACTCGTGGCGCGTATCGGACAACGACTGAGCGACATAAATAATACGTTGGAAATTTCCGCGAAAATCATGTTCGCGGAAGGCGATATCGTGTTTCACGACAACGCGTGTTCGCGCATCGATGGAAAAAAAAATAGGCAAATATTCGCCTTTTTATCGCGGTCCTCTCCGTGGATTCCGATGAGAATGAAAATATCGATTGCAAAGCGTGCACGTGAATATCGATTTTGTCTGTTTGCCGCTAATAATGTGGCTTTTTTAAACACGGAAATATCCATGGGTATTTTTTCGAAAATTCGCCGCACGGAAATGTGTTATGCAAAATTGGAAACTGACGTTGAATAACGTATAGTTCGTAAAATCCCACGTTAACATTAGCTGGCTGTAAGAAATAATTCTTGACGCAATTACATTTCACTGCAAGATAGAAACACGAACGCGCGAGCTTGACGTTGACATTAGAAATCCCAAGCGTAAGAAAAGTTTACTGGGAAAGAGCGAACGCGACAACGATTGCGAGCGCAAAACCTTGACGTTTCGTGCGTACAAATACACGAAGTTGGAAAAAAAAATACTCAACAGGACCGCGGAATGAAAGCGCGAAATATCGGAGACTAGAGACTGCAGGATGAGTTGAGTTACCAATATAACGCGCTTTTGCGATGAAAAACTGTCGCAATATATACAAGTGTGCGCAATATACATATATGTGTATCGATTTGTCTTTTTTTTTTTTTAATTTCTCATAACAATCACCCTGTCGTAACGGAAAGAGGTATAGTGCAACATTCACCATCCGTGAAATTCAACTGTAGCTTGATTCGCAAAAAAAAAGCAAACGAGGAAAAATACTGAGCGGAAACGTACGTTTACATTTCGTATAGATCTTTCTAATGCAACGTAGACTTTTTGTCTATGAAAGAAATTACACGAATGAGAAAGGAAAATCCTTCTCGTTCTAGGATTAGTCTCTCAAGAATAAACAATACGTACATAAATTAAAGCAGAAAAATAATGTAGAATATATCGCTTATTTACCACAATAACATAACTCAAAAATTGAGAAAAATATATAAGAGGAAAAAAGAAAAACATATTTTCAAAGAATATACAGTGAGTGCAACAAATATTCGTACAGAGAAAATATTTTTTAAAAAAACTTTATTTTTAAAAAGTAAATATTATCCAGTGAGAAATAAGTCATCGAATTAATATCGAATCGATATCGATACGATGATTTCAACACCAATTCGATTCGATGTTTAATTGACATCATTTCTTGCTAATTAACAATTTATTCATAAAAAATATAATAGACTATTTCGTAAAATTATATATACCAAAAAGATGTATTAATTATAGAAAATATATCATCTGAAAAAATAAGCAAAAATTAAAAATTCTATTATTTGGATCCTCAAAAATTTGTAGTCGAGAGATTTAGCTTCTAAAATCAGGAATATATGTAAAACTCGTTTGCTTATATTAGAACAGAATATACTTATTGTATAAAATTGCTAATTAATGTTTATTTTTTACAAATAAGACTTTTTTTATAAAAAATTTCCTTGTAATATACTTTTTGCTCTCTCTGTATTTTCATTCCCCTACAATCAGTTATTACATCAAAATTAATTAACATTTCAAAATTAATGTAACAAAGTTTTAATAATTTAAACTCATTTTTTGGGAAAAGTTTGTTACTTTTTAGTTGTGTCGTTGTAAGAAATGAGCAATATTTGATTTTGACATTAGATGTACTGCCTTAAAATTGTAATAAAGTTAATTGTAGTTAATAATGTATTGTTTATATCACGAGAACGAGAATCTGTTTTCGTTGTCAAACCATACAGATACAACGAATAAGTGTACAAACATGCCACGTGATTTCATTCGTATTTACCGAATTATCATCGTCGCTAAGCAATCAACATCGATTCGACACAAAGCACGCATAACTGATCGGCTCATCTCTACCGAGATAACAACTCGTATATTAACATCGACGCGTTCCAGTGATTGTCAGTGAATAATTAATCGTGAACAGGAACAAAGGCGCCACTCCAGATCTACAGGCAGCCGACGTATGCCGACAAGCTGTAATATTTACAAGCATACACACGATGGAACACGATGTTTTCAGAATTATGTCCGCTGATGTATAATGTAACATAGTAAAACGCGACATAATGCAACATACATATTCGCTGTTGACAGCATGTGGCTGTAACGACTGCAATATATAAGTAGAAGTAATAATAATGCCATGTGTTTGCTTATTTAATTTTCAAAATAAAAATTACTATACGAGGAAAGAATTTTGATAACATTTGTTAAGTTATTTTTATTAACTTATTAGCTGTCAATAAATTCTAATAAATTGCAGTAAAATAATTGAAAAAACTAGTATACCAATAATAAATAAAGTAAATATAAATTCAAAAACCATAAATTCAAAATAGAAATTAATAAAACGTAAAGCAGAATCTCAGAATATTCAACGGTGCCTTTCACGAGTTACTCGCGTTTGTTAAATAATAATTTAATGAATTGTTCAAGCATTGTGGCACTCTAGAGCGCCACATATGATTGCGTCATACTACTAACAACAAAGTTCTCCTGCAAGATATTAACTAGGACAAGTTGTAATATCTGTCATAATTAGAAACAGGGGAAACGTAAAACAGAGAGTAATATATTGATCCTAAAATAATTTACGTTACTTCCCATATGAATACGCTTCCATGATAATAATTCTTTGTTAAACTTCATTGTGATACGTTATTGAAGAGTGCAATTGACATGCTAAAAACATAAATTCTTATTAAAAGAGAAATAATATACAGTGGCTTCTGCCAACCGCAACAATGTACATCTCTCTAGAATACAAAAGAGAAAAAAACAATATCAAAGACTATTATACTAAAAAAAAAGGATGAAAAATTATATGTAACATTAAATACTAAAAGAAATTTTTGAAAAATCCATGATTATGGATTCAGATCGATTAGCTTGGCTATTCTCGTATACTTTGCCATTCAAACGTCTCTCAGAGCGATCTGCATTCAAATCACGCTTTTCTTTTCTTGCGAGGCGCCGCGAATCGCATTAAGAACTCCCGGAGATGCACAAGGGACGCGTGTAAAACGCATCCACAACAGCTCGTTAATCTTTCCGCATCTTTCACGAGCTCCTCTTTCCAATTCAACGTCCTCTCTTTCTCTCTCTTTTTGCTGCCGCGCCGTCTTTCCTTTTTCTTTTCACGCGAGTAAAGTAGCAAAAAAGATAAAGGAGAAGAGAGTAAAAAAGGGGAGAGAGAAAGAAAGAGTTCTTTCAGAGTGCAAAGGTCGCATGCGCGATTCCCCCGATGCCAAAGGAATATACACCCCGAGCACTTTGCGCGCCGTCAAGACGTTTAACGTACTTGGAGGATCTCTCTTATGCAGCTTTTATCCCGAAAAAGCGCGCCGCGAGAGAGAACAAAATCAAAAAAATGCGGGAACGAGATTAAGCTACGTCCCTAGTATTTCTGAACATCCGAAGTACTAAAAGACGAATCTCGACATGAGTTAATCTTTTTTAGTATAAGTAGTTCTGCTTTTTTCCTTACGCATGCAGTTTGCACTTAATTATTGTCGTGAAAATATGTTACACTTCTAAAGTTATGACTGGATCTTTGTTTTTCAAAGACTAATAAAAATGAAACTCATTATTCTTGAAAATATTTTTATTGTATCTTTTTAATGTGGTGGACCTTCATTTTTAATCAAAGCTAATATAATAAGAATTAATAATCGGTCTTAATCCTTAAAATAAAGTATAGTTAATAAACTTCTTATTAAGATTTAATATGAATTCAATGAACTCATAACATAAATTAAGAGTTAAACGCTAAAATACAATCAATATTTACCAATATTTATTATTTAATATTACGATAGAAATTTTAAAAATTTATAACTAATTATAATAATAATAGGATGTATTCTAGAGAAATTAAAGCTAATTCGATAATTAATTAGAAAATTATATCAAGCGCGATAATATATATAAAATTTCATACAAAAAATATAATATAACTTCGATATATTTTTACAATGAACAATTAAAGTTTTGTTGAGATTGTTACAATTGAGATTCGAGAGTTTTCCCATAATTTTCTCTTTTCGTAAATATTGATCCTGTAAGTATGCTTTCAAGACTTTTCCGCCTAGTTGAATAATTTCGTCTACCACTGTGTAATGAATCATTACAGTTTTCGATCTTTTTTTCCAGCAAGAAAGTTGAGAATTCTTGAATGTTCCCTAAGAGAATTATTCGAAGCAAATTTTACGAAATGTTTAACAGCAGTGTAAATAAATGACAGAAATTGCAGCAGTTGAGACGCTAACTAAAAGCATAACGTTAATTTGCAGTAAGTAATCTTGGTATTCTAAAAAAAAGCACTTGTACAAAAAATTGTACTGCCAAAATTTATCATTCTGTGTTCAGCAAAAAAAAAAGCAACTTTGCAACTGTTTTAAGATTCTTTAATATGACATATGGCTCTTGCTCTTAGTTTTCTCTCATCTATATTATATAATTGATAATAAACCAATCATACAAAAGAATTTTACAACATTTGCAAAGCTGCTGAACGTAGTCATTATCTAATTTTCTGACAATATTAAAATTTGCTTCGTGTTTTAATGTTGTATTAATAACGCGGAATTGCACTGCAAGTTTCACAATTTGCAGAATATATTATCTGAATATTTAGTTACATCACATACATTTGTATGTGCATATATTTAGATCCAAAAAGCTCGCGGATTAATAGATAAAATAATTATTCATACATATTAGCGATACCTATTAACGTCTCTACACGAATATATAATTTGTACAAATTTTTCATATTCCCATTTATTGTTTCTTTTCTGTCGTGGCTTGATAAAAAAAATACTGGCCTTTTGACATTTTAATAAGAGTCACCCGTCGGCCCATAATTTGCGTGTTCACCAATCAAACACAAATTGCATATTGTTAGCGACGTCAAAAAGGCCATCTCTTTATTTGTCGATCGTACGAAAACTAGTTGTAATTGCTTTGTAATCAGTGAGCACACAATCGAAACCGAATCGAGTCGAGGGCTGTTTGGCGTGAAATTGCTCGTATTGGCGGCATTAGGTGGACCACTCGTGGTCGAGCGTCGCTATTTCTACGGTTGATCGTTATGCGAATGCAAAGGCGAAATAGAAACCGATATGTTGGGCGTTTATACATTGCGGACAGAAATTAACAGGATTACACGGCTCTTCCTTGGTATAGTTCAATAAATCCTCCTTACAATCGCAATGCATAATAATTGCCAGATTTTAGCCAATACTTAAGCCCTGATCGTCGCACATGAAATGTGATGATTTTTATTCCAAAGATTTACATTTGTGTAATGATCAAATAAATTCATGTTAGTGGATTTTGTACAAACGCATTTTTCTATGTTTATTTTTCATTAATTATTTTGATTTTTTTTTTATTGATTATTTCGGTATTTATTATTATTTAATTTGCATCAGAATTAGCTTGTTTAATAAGATAAAATTTTGTCTTACATAAGATTTCGTTATTCACATATTGATCATTTTTTGACTGATTTTCTACATGAATTCTGTAATAATATGAGCAAATGTTTGTAATAATATACCTTGTTAATGTCCGGTTCGCGAGCTTTAATAATATCCGCTGTCATACGAAATTTAATACGAACTATGAGTTTCCCTCGATACATTGATTACCCTTTCAACAATGCAATTAATACTTGTTTATGAGAATAGCTATTTACTGTTTATGTGCATTTTTCCGATTCTACCAAGGTTTATTGTGTTTATATTTGTGGAGAGAATATTAAAATTTTCTGTTCTTGAAATCTTTTCACGAGGTACATTAATACGCCTCAAGTAACGCAAAGGTATTATTAATGCATTTTTACTAACATCTCTGTGTTGCTAGCATAAATAACGTTCGTATTATGGGAAAAGGTGAATGTTTTATTTCTTGATTAAAATATGTCCTTTCTTTTTTTTTATTAACATTCAACTCGAAAATCATGATCTATAGTATTCATTCATACAATTTTACGAATGCAGAATGTTATCTCATTTGTGAATGTTTCTCCTTGTAGAAGAAACAGCGAA
>Ga0157363_1004904_pt1 | contig 12429 bp, 5 predicted proteins | sample AttsexASBM1_FD_111477 | JGI IMG/M metagenome (GOLD analysis project Ga0157363, IMG submission 111477) | Fungus gardens microbial communities from leaf cutter ant in Ribeirão Preto, State of São Paulo, Brazil - Atta sexdens ASBM1 | ecosystem: Host-associated > Fungi > Mycelium > Unclassified ...
ACCATGAGGTATAAAACATGAGGAAACAAGATGGAGAAAGTGAGGACTAGGTTAGGTTACAATGCCTACCACATGAGGCGCTGACTGAGACTACTCTGGCACAGCCGATTGTCATCGTCATACCCTGTACCCATGCCCACATTGACTCCAGGAGGCATCGATCATAACATTTCCTGAGCTCCTTAAGAGAATATACCAACAGTGCCTTGTTGTAAAACCACAGTTAAAAGCTGTAAATGTTATGAACTTAGATCCTTTGAGTTGGATAAAAGCACAACTCTTGTATTAGAGTAATATAAGAGAACTTGATAAAAAGCTCTTTACAAAATAGTCTACCTTATATACTCCTACAGATGGTCTGTGCTAACTATTGTGCACCCTACCCTAAATGACCATGTGTAAAGCATGAGGCCAACATGTGATGTCCATGTTGTATGACATCATTTTATTCCAGAATCTTCTACTTCCTTCTCTCAAGTTCTGTGATCAATGTTGTGACTACATCATCAGATGTGACTGATGTGACCAATCACTTCTAACCCTAATCCCAGAGTTCTAAAAATGGAAAAGATGAAAAATAAATCAAAAATAAAATAAAAATGAGAAAGAAAATAAAAAGAAACAAAGTTTACTTTCTATGATCTTGACAGTAAAGTGCAATTGGAAGTATATAGCTTCTATATAAAGTCTTGTTTGCATAAAAGTTGATGTATTTTTGGAATGTTAGATTTCTATCAAAAATGAATCCCAAATATCACCATATTTCTTTGGGATAAAGAATAGGACCACCTAGAGGAGTAAGATCTAGTGGAGAAGGATTAAATGATTCATGTGACCTAGAAAAATGGAAAACTTCTGTTTTTCCATATTCAATGACAAGTCCAAACTGTTTGAGAAGTAAGGATATGATATGGTAGCTACAAAATAAATGAGAGTTCAAAACTATCAAAGATTTATCTTGTACAATAAAAAGACCATCATCCAAAAAAGAAAGGATAGAAATAGGGATTTTTATATTTTTAATTCTTTTTTCAAAAATATAGAAAATTGGAGAAAGATATAAAGCAGATAAAATGGGAGAAAGGGTGGAACCCTGTCCAAAACCAATGTCAACATTAAAAAAAGGAGAAGAGAAACTATTCCAAAGATATTTTGTTTTTCTACTAACTAGATAATCTTAGAAGAATATTAAGATTTTGAAATTGAAACCTGCTTTCTCTAAGATTAACAGGAGTAATTGATGGTTTAACAAAGAAAAAAATTGGGCAATGTTAAACACCAAGATACTTGTTGAGAGATTTTTGACCCATTCCACATGAATAAGATACATAAGAACAACTCCCACATCCATAATAGAATGTTATTTCAATCTATCCAGTTGATAAGGATGGATAAAATTCCTTGAGATTGATTGGAATTGAAGTCTTTTGCTAATGACTTTCTCGATAAGCTTACCAAGTATGTTTAATAGGATGATTGGTCTGAATGTCTTAGGAGAGTCATACAAAGTCTTCTTAGGCTTGGAAATGATGATGGAATTAGACATTTTGAAATGCGATGGCCAATGTTCTAAATTGATACACATATTAGCAATTTTAATGAAATTTAAGACATAAGTAATCATTGACAATAACTTTGAGGTATCTTCACAATAGTCTATTAGGCCCTGGAGTTAATGAATTATTGCACTTGAAGATTACACTTTTGAATTCTTCTTCAGAGAATGGTATTCATATTGTAATAGCCTTGTTGTCAGGATTGAGAGAAGTGGACTTAGTTTTTCCCCTATTTTCTTTCTCATTTTATTTTTATTTTTTATTTATTTTTTATTTTCTATTTTTAGAACTTAGAGTTAAGGTTAAAACCCGTGAACACAAGAAGAAAGGCATGAAGAGATAACATTGTACAATATATGTAACACATATTGGCCTTGAGGCACACACATGGCTGTTTAGGGCAGGCTAGAAGTACTCAGCACAGACCAGGTGCCTCTAGTATATAAAATGGACAATCCTGTACAGAGTTCTCTATTGAGTTCTCTTATGTTACACAATACAAGGTTATCTTATAACCCAACTCTAAGAGTTTTGAGTTATAACACTTGTTTGGAATTTCTTCTAACAACTCTAAATTGATCTGATGACTTTGAGCTGAATTGAATGATGAATAAAGTGCTTGCCAAAGATCTTCAAGCTCTAGACAAGGTCAACCATTGTGTTAGATAGCTTCAATAGCTGGTAATTTGTGCTTTTTGACCCAATTTATGAGCTTTCAGGAGCCTCCTCTTTTTGCCACAATTTTTTGGATTTTAAAATTAAAAAATGCATGTTTGGTCTTCTTGATGATATTCCTGAATTTCCTCCAATTCTTGACATTTCTTGAAACCCTGTAATTTTCAAGTTTCTTTTGACACTCCTTGTTCCACCACAATTTTGAGTGTTTTGTAATATTGATATTTCTTGAGTGTTTGAATCAAGTTCTTTTTGTATTATCAGTGAATTGTTGAACTGTTCATTCAAGGATCTCCTTGCTTGAAATTTGCTCCATATTTAGGTGTTTGATAATTTCAATGAGTTTAGTAATAAAGTTTCTTTTTTCTTTGCTATTCTTGATGATTGTATATTTCTTAGTTTGTATATATCCCTCAATAATTGCAATATTGACAGTGAGTGGAGTGTGATCTAATGACAATCTCTATTCTGGGTGGATTATATGGTTGTTGTTATGATGTACTTGGATACTAACATTTTTCTTTTCCTTTTATATATCTTTCTTGATTTTATATTTCTTTTCTTTTGATTTATTGATGATGAAGAGGCACATGACCATGGTTACATGACATGTCACATGATATGAGGTCATAAAGCCTAGAACAAGCTAGAGTGGGCTGGAGCAGTCTAGATAGATGATGTCAAGGAGCATGTTAACTGCATAGCTACCTTATGGACAACACATGGACTTTGTTATGGGACGCTTTGGACATGAACAATTTTTATTTCCTTCTTCTTTTATTTTCTGACTTTATAGAGATTTTGTTTTCTTTTTCTTTTCTTTTGAATGATGAAGAGGCATGTGACACTGCAGTTACATGACATGTCACATGATGTAATGTCATAGGCCTAGAAGGTAGTGGAAGGATCTAGAAGATTATATCAGGGCACATGTATACAATATGGCGACCTTGAGGTGAACATGAGGAAGAAGCATGGACATAAGGGCAAGGTTAATTATTAGTAGCACGGACCATGAGGACTTTGTATAAATAGGACTCTAATTAAGAAGAGGCTCCTTGTCGAGTTCTCTTGTGAACTTCCCACTCGATATCCCACTTGAGAGATTTACTACTTGTATAATCATTTGTCTTTGTGATAAGTGGTTGCCACAACAGACTTTAGGGTAGGGTAAATATTAAGTAGCATGGACTACATGTAAATTATATAAATAGGGTATCAATACAGCAGGAACTCCTTGTCAAGTTCTCTTGTGATCCCCACAACAATATCCACTCTTGAGATTTATTGTTTGTGCCTCTATTAGTTTTGTGACTAGTGATTGCCACAATAGTTGTCAAGTTCTGATGAATTTGGATGAAGAAACATTAGGTCTATTACCAAGTTCAAGTCATTTTGGTTGTCTGAATACTTAGTAAAAACACAGTTAGTAACTTTGGACATGCATAAATCCATATAGTCTGCAATATCATTAAGAAGATCACAATGAATAGAGTGATACAGAAAAAAGAGGTCTCAACTACTGTCTCTAATATTAAAATCTCCAGCCATAATCAAAATGTTACTGATATTAACTTCAGTATCCTTTAGATACTTTAAAGCTGTTTGAGATGAGTCCAAGTAAATGTTAATCAAAAAGTAAATGGATCCATTGTTAAAAAAGAAAACACACAAAATATCCCTATGGTTGAAAATGTCTTTTTATAAAGAAAAACAGAGATGTGAAAGTCTAACATTGATATATGATATGACTCTAGGAGAATCATGATCATTTGATGCATTCCCAGAAAAGATAAGCCAGTTAGGGTGGTTTGGTACTCCTACCAAATGTTCTTCTTCTTCACTTGATGAACTTGGAATAGAACAAATAATTGACTATGGTAGTTCTTGGATAAAGATTATATCAAAATCTTTCTGTGTTTCTAGAATAGTATTAGTAAGCAAGTTGTAATTTAGGGAACATCTCCTTGATTTTCAGAATTTCACTAGTTGTTGGTATTGAGGCTTAAGCATATGATTTACTGCTGTCTTTCTTTTCTATTGGTTTGGTGCTTTTCTTAAAGAATTTGGAAATTTCTTTAACTTTCTTAGGAGATTTCACAGTGATCGGTGGTAGAATTTTTGTGAAATTTACTGGTTTGTCAGTTAGTTTATCATCTTTGAAGGGCTTTTTAGTTTTCTGGATTTTTAGCATGAATTTGGATACTACTTGTTATCTGAATGTTCTGTTGTCTTTGTTAGTGATGAGAGCATTCAACCCTGATTTGTATATTGCCAAAATGAAGTTCTAGACCACTTTACTTACACCATTGAGATCTGATATGTTGTTAGCTTTAGTATGATCTATACTCTTGTATTTGATATAGTTAGTAATGTGATGAAGAGACTCTTTACTATTTTTAGAATCCAATGGAAGATGTTCAAGTGAACCATGTAGTGAAACAGGGTGAAAACTACCACTCCATGAGTCTTGCTCAGTTGCCTGATTAATATCATATGGTAATTAAATGTTGATAGCTTCCTGTGGAGGATATATGTTAGTAGTGCTGTTAGCCACATCCTCACCTCATGGTTCAGGTATGTTGTTGAAGGCTAGTGCCTCATTTCATACATATTTAGATCCCTTCTAGGAGCTATTGTCAGCTGTCAATCTGACTGACTTACCTACTTGTTTATTATTTGATGCATAGAATAGCTGAGAGCTATTGATTGGTTCTTGAATATCTTCATCCAAAAAGTTGTTCTGAATCTCCATTCTTTGGTGGTATAGAGTAGAAGATGCAAGCAAGTGAGTAGATAACTCTTTTAAGCTGACTTTGCTTGTCAGGTATGGTTCACACCAGGGCTGAAAGTTTGCAAGATAGGCTCAGAGATGTGCAGACTTGTAAAACAATCTTGGCTTCAGCTTATATGCTGCACCATCTGTCTGCCACATGGTCACAACTTCAGATAAGAAGAAGTCCAAGATAGGAGTAAGTACTGATTGGTGTGTCACTGTTGAACACTAGAGATTGAGTTCAATAAGAATTATCTTCATTGATTATAAACCAACTCACAAATTATATATCCAAGTCAAGAGAGACCTATCATACTGAGATAACAGAATCAATAGAAACTGAGAGAGATGAGACTGAGAAACTATCTACAGAAACAGAAAAACAAGCCAAGTGAGCACTCATGGAGGCTCCAGAGGAGTGGGAGATTGTTCTTGAGAGGAGAAGGCAAATGCACTTGGGTGCTCCTTCAAGAAGTTGACAAGTCCTCAATTGATGGAGATGGGTCAATCAAAGGACTGTGAGCAAACCTGGAGCAGTTTGCAAAGATGTGTCAACATGTTTCCACCTGGCAATGGCCACATGGACACTGGGTGCACTCTACAGAGAAAAAGCACTGTCTGTACTCCTCAATGGGAGCATGGTTGAGGATGGCTCTAGTTGCCCTAGCATATAATGTAACCGACTGGTCAAAGTGAGTGAGCCAACTACCACCCTTGGAGTAGCTGGGCTGAAGGGGTTTGCAGTTCTTTTGCCTCTTAGAGTCAGGAAATGGCGCCCCTGGACTGTAGGATGATTGAATGTGGTTCTCCAAGCATCTAGGCATGAAAGAACACTCTTAGAACAAAGAGCGTCTAAGAATGTTGCTGGATGAAGTCCAGCAGCCACTCTAGTGTTAGTCACATTGTTATGGACTATTTGGTGAAGAGACCACTCAGCAGTGCTAAGGCAGTCCCAGAACTTGATCATATGGCTTGAACCACTACAAAAGAATGATTGGAGTGCAGAGCAGACAGCCAAAGAGAATAGAATAGAGTTTTTTGGAGGTGACAGCTATTTTAAATACTAGAAGTTCATTCTAATCAAATATAACATTAGGTAAAACATTTGGTAATCTAACTACAGCTATATATCAAGAGACTTATCTTTAACTAAAGTTTGAGCAACTAAGTATTGCTGAACTCTACAGTCTTCTTATTCTTTAATAGTCAACATTTCTTCTCCGCCAAACCTCATAGTTCTTCTCAGACCATCACTGATGCTTCCTACAGTCAAACTTCAAGCTATAATTCTCAAAATCCCAGTACTGCCTCTTTCTAATTATTACTATTATGAGCTTCTTTCCTTTTTTTAGCAATTCTTTTAAACACTTTTACATAAGTTCCTGACTACTTGATCATTATCATTTTCTAGTTATATTAGCACTATTCTGCTAGATTGGAATGTATCCATAGTATTTAAAACAGTTGTTCTCCCCAGGAGTTCTCATTTTGTTCTCTTAGGACTTGGAGGTGAGTATCTTTATATTTTGTTAAGTAAATATATTTTGTAAGACTTCTTGAAGAATTATCATAGTCTTTGTTATGATTACTATAATCTATATCTCATATTCTACAGATGTTTGCCTTGTGTTTAACATAACTTGGACATGTGTTGGAGTTCATTTCATCTTTGAGTCATATTTACTATACCTTGTATCATCCTCATGTAGTATCAGTCAGCATTTCATACAGTAGTGGAAGTTTCCTTATATTTTCCTCATTTCCTCCTTATTGTTTTCTCAAGGATACCTTAATAATTTCTTATGGTTTATAGGTATATATAGTAGTAGATATAGTCTTGTATCTTTACACTTTACCAATTGACCATCTTCTTTATCCTTTCTCAAGTCTTTGCCTAAGTTGCAATCTAAGCCAAGCTTAGGATTATAACAGTCTTTATCCAGTTGCTCTAACTATCATGGTATGCTTAAACTTTTATATTTTATTTCTTGGATAATGAAGAGGCATGTGACCACAGTCACATGGTACACCATATGATGTAATGTCATAGGTCTGAAACATAGTAGAAAAAACTAGAATAATAACATCAAGAGCATGGTTGCAGCATGTTTGCCTTGTGGTAAAAGTATGGTAGATTTATAGATGACATATATAATTTAGGGTAGAAATTGTAATAGTAGTATATAAATACATTGAGGACTCCTTGTTGAGTTCTCTTGTGATTTCTATGAGACTCTTGCTCTATAAAACTACTTAGTATGCTATTAATCATTATGATTAGTAGTTGTCACAATACTAACATTATATAGTTGGATATTATAACTTAAAGTCAAAAGAAAAACCTTGTATTAGAGTTAACACAAGAGAACTTAATGGGGTTTCAAGTACAAAGTGTCTATCTTATATACACTTGGCTAATAGTCTATGCTATACTAAACCTATTCTAAAGGATATATAATATAACATCATTATTACAGAACTTTCTATATCCTTCTGTGTAATATGTGATCATGTGACTGTGATTAAGACATGTGACAGTTTGTGACAGTTTGTGACAGTCATGTATGATATCACACTAATTCCTAATCTTATGTTTAAAATAAGAAAAGTGAAGTGAAATGAAAATAAATAAAGTCTACTACCTTCAACTTTGATATTGGGAATCTTGGTAAAATATTGCTAAATAGTAGAGGCACATCAGTTAGTAGCTAGTAGAGGCAAGTCAATAGTTGTAAGGAAGTATATATTAGAATTATAAATGATAGACTTAGTTTTATTTTATTTTATTTTGGTTTTTATTTTAATTTTTATTATTTTGGACTTGGACAAAGAAATATGATGTGACATGACATATAATGGTCATATAAGTCATAAAGCATGACATAAGCATGACATCTATTATAGAATAGTTATATATATTACAGTCACATAATCACATGACATAGAAAAAGTCATAGAAGATTCTGAAATAAATAATGTTATACAACATGACAACAATATGTTAGCCTTACAGAAAGCATATGAATTTTAGAGTAAGTTAGTTATAGTATACATATAAGCCATGGTTTATAGTATATAAGATAGATAGACTAGCTTATACTTGGAACTATATTGAGTTTTCTTATATTATTCAATACAAGAGTATGCTTGTCAGAGTTGTGAATGATAGACTTTATTTTATTTTTATTTTTCCTTTTATTTTTTATCTTATTTTCTTTTAACTCAAGGTTAGGGTTTAGTATAACATATCACAAATTGTCACATGTCACAGAAGAACATAAAATATTCTAGAACAATTATATTATACTATATGTTAATAGTATATAATGCTATGATTATAAGATCTTAGAGTAGATTAAGTAAAGAAACCTTATATTGGGTTGATACAAGAGAACTTGATAGAGAACTCTGTACAGGATTGTCCATATACCCTAGACTGATAGTCTATGCTATACTACTTTTAGCCTACTCTAAATAACCATGTGTTTGTCTTAAGATCAGCATGTATATACCATGCCATATGATGTCATTTCTTCTAGAACCTTCTACCATTTTCCATTATGACACATGATTGTATGACTATGTGACTGTGCTAAACCTCAATTCTAGATCTCAAAATTGAAAATAGATTGAAAATAAAATAAAAATGAGAAAGAAATTGAAAATAGTTAAAGTTCCTTGTCTTCAATTCTAACATATAATATCCTACTTATATATGCTGGGCTGTTGGTCTGTACTACATTAAACCTAGCCTATCCTAAAGAGCATGTATATTATATACTTGGGAACTTTATTGAGTTCTCTTGTATTAACCCTAATACAAGATTCTTTTGCTGATCTTACTCTATAAATCTTCAATTATAACAATGATTTCATCTTAACTTTGAGACTTAAGTCATAACAATATGTAGGAATCCATGTTGGTGCTGCAAAAGATCAAGAGAGTCTAATAGTATTGCAACAGAGCATTAGTATAGGACTTGAGGAAAGAGAAGAGTGTAGGATTGACTTAGGTTTTGGCAGATATTACAGTCTTGAATTTAGATGAGGTTCTCTTACATTAGCTAGAGTCTGACAAGTATGAGAACTTATCAAAGTTTATAGAGTTATAGGCTTTTCTAAATAATCTTGACTTTAGCTTATGTACTGCACTATAAGGGGACTTTGTCAGAGTTGAAGATAATGGACTTAACTTTTCTGTCATTTTTTCTTTCAATTTTATTTTATTTTGTACTTATAGTTAGAGTTTGGCATGATATCATATATGACTTGGTGTCACACATCAGTCACAGTCATAAGTCACATAATCATGTATCATAGGGAACATCATAGAAGATTCTAGAACAAAGATGATGTTATATAAGATAGACAATCCTAATACAAGGTTCCTTTTCTTAACCCACTCTAAGATCTTGAGATCATAACAGACTTGTTCTTTTATCTCCAACACTGTTGTTAAAGTCTGTGATGTTCACTCTCCTGACTAGAGGTACAACACTGCTATTAAAGCCCATAGTAGCTGTTTCTGAAATCCTGCTGCTACTGATCATAGAGATTAATTTTGACTATTGTTTCAATTAACTTTCATCTATTGCTAATAGCAACCTTTCTTCCTTCCTGAGTTGATATTTTAGACATTTCTATCAAAAACATCTTAGTTATGCTATCTCTATCATTTCTTATCATATAAGCTGATCCAGGAAATTAGAATGTACTTCATAGCTATATAGGATGTCTATTACCTCCAGAAACCTTACTCTATTCTCTTAGGTTCTTCTGAAGATAAGCAGTATATTTACAGTACTGTGTCAACAAAACTTAGGTTTTTCTAGAGATTGTGAAAGTCTACAAAACCTTACAGACCCTGCTAGTTGCTCTAACATGTACTGCCTATATGTTGCTTAGTTACAACTTTAGATATTGAAATAGAGTTTGACAGAGAGAGTTCTAATAGAAGAAAGTATGTCAACTTAATACTAGAGTTCAGTATTAAAAGTGGCAAAGATTATAGTTGATTATCAAGCTAGAGATTCACAGAGTATTGTATTTAAATATAAAAACAAGTGTCTAAAATACTTGGAAACTCAAGTGGTATTATTACTACATAGTTTTGCAGTTATCCACATTGAGTGAAGTCAGTGTCTGAGCCTGGCTCCAAGCTGGATAAATGTTTGATTAGATTGATTTATAGAGAGACACTAACTGAGCATGGAATTTGGAATAAAAGTAATCTCTACTGTGGAAGACTGAGTACTCATAGATTTTGATAAGAGATAACACTGTTATGGAGGACAGGTTATTTGTGGTATTAAATCATATGATATCTATATATATTTTTTAAATTAACAATTTATTACATGAAGTGTGAGGGCAGACTGTGGTAGTTATATTGTAACTATGTACAAACAAACCCAAACTACATGTGAAAGAAAAGAAAAGAAATAGATAAAATAAAAGAAAAGAAAAGAAAGGCAGAAAACATAAAAAAAAAGATCATAAGCAGCTTGCATGCAAACTTGACTAAGTAATGCTTGAAAGAAAATGCCCTACTGTTAAGTTCAAGAAATAGAATGAAGTGACATATCAAGTCTCTTCTTGGATTCTAATATGCATTAAATCTTCTACACTCATGGAGGATATGATGTCTTGTTTCTATGGGGTATTCACCACATAGACAACTAAAATCTTCCCTTAGGAAGAATCTCAGCTTATATTTACCAATCAGTGTATGATTGACTATTGCCCTAGTCGCTCTTGCACATAGAGAATTAGAATATCTCAGATACTTGAGCCAGAACCTTCCTTTAGCATATATGAGTTCAAGAGAATTGTTATCATCATTGCATAGTTCCAAGAAATATTGTTCTTTCAGATTGGACACTTGGAAGATCATCTTCCAGTTGAAAAGAATGTCATCACATTTGCTCTTTTTACTGAATTTCCAGAATGACTTGCAAGGGAAAATAGGTAGGGGTCTGAAGTGTTTGGTGTTGTGGCAACCACTAAACACAAAGTCCAATAATCACATAAGCAAGTAAAGCTCTCAGTAAGCTATCGATGTGGAGATCACAAGAGAACTTGACAAGGAGTCTCTGCTAAATTGCTATCCTGTTTATATAAATTACAGATGGTCCATGCTACTAATAATTAACCCTACTCTAAAGTCCATGTGTTATCCATGAGTATACCATGTGTACACCATGAGGTAGCTATGTAGTTAACATGCTCCTTACTGTCATCCATCTAGACTGTTCTAGCCTGCTCTAGTCTGTTCTAGGCTTTTATGACATTAGTAAATTCAAAGTAAAATCCAATATAAAATCCTAAAGAATATATAAAAAATATTACTGCTTTACTCTTTACCATATCATAACATTTGGTTTCCATATCCACTGCTTTGTGAAGGGACCATTTGCACTGATCTGGGCATTCCCAAAATTCAATTGAATTGTTGATATTGTTTGGGAAAAACCTTCTTAACTCATACAAAATTGCAGCTGTATGCTTTTGATATAGATGAATCAAAGAGTTGAAGATTTTTCTCACAATGTGAAGGGAGTCAGTGATAACAATGATCTTTAAGATGCCAGGGATGTTAATGAACTGGTTGATGCCACATCTGATAGTGACGAGTTCAGCTTTCATGGATGAGACATTGACTACATAATAGATAGTTTTGATAATATCTTTGTTGCTAATATGAATATGAGCGATATATGTAGCAATATTATGTTTGATGTTAGTATCAGTTACCACAAGTGCATGCAAGAAATATAATGAAGAAAAAATAGTTAAGTCACTTAATAAAAGTGAACAAGATTTGAAAGAGTCTTTGCTATTCTTAATAAAAGAGTGAAAAGAAAACAATTAGTGAAAATGTCCACAATTCTTGATCCAGGAGAAAACTCATTATTAAGTGGGTCAAATGCTGGATGGATTTCATTAAACCTGTCATCCATATCGATGACGGTTCCCTTGATTTTTGCTCTTTGGAAAGGAGTAAGTGAATCCAAAGATAAGCAATGAGGGTTAGTATTGAAGTTGGGCCTTACTTCAAGTAGTGACTTTAGGATGTGATTATCAAGAAGTAAATGAGCTCTCAGCTAAGCTCTACTACTTAGTTTGTGAAGGTAAAGATGAATGGGCATGAGGCCCACAATTGCTTTGATGCCATATGTGTTATGAACTAAAATCCTTAGAGTGGGATATTAGAACAACTCTTATATTGAGTAACACAAGAGAACTCAATAGAGATCCCTTTACAAAGTAGTCTACCTTATATACTACTACCCATGGTCTATGCTTACTACTGTGCACCCTACCCTAATCGACCATGTGTAGAACATGAGATATTACTTGTTCTAGATCCTTCTACTAAGTTTTTCTACGTCTTGTGATCTGTCTTGTGACTACACCATCAGA
>Ga0157363_1004906_pt1 | contig 12427 bp, 3 predicted proteins | sample AttsexASBM1_FD_111477 | JGI IMG/M metagenome (GOLD analysis project Ga0157363, IMG submission 111477) | Fungus gardens microbial communities from leaf cutter ant in Ribeirão Preto, State of São Paulo, Brazil - Atta sexdens ASBM1 | ecosystem: Host-associated > Fungi > Mycelium > Unclassified ...
CACACACACACACACACACACACACACACACACACACACACACTCTCTCTCTCTCTCTCTCTCACACACACTCACACACACATCTCTGAATTGTTATTGATGATCTCTTCGAGAAGAGTGGACATTAGTTATTCAGGCGTAAATAAAAGATTTTATAAGAAGATTCTGTTTGAAAATAAATTTAGTCGAATATATCTTTGAATTTGCACTCCGGCGAAATGTCTGACTATATCAAATGCAAACGAGTATATTCAACTGCGCGCAGCGATTGTCGACCGTCGTCTTTCTGTCCCCTTCTTCACTATAGATTGTCGTAACCATGGGATTTCTGAGAGCGAGTGAATTATCGTACTAACGCTTTAATTATCCACATCAAAGTATATTTTCATGCTAAAATACGTTTGTCTTGACAAGTATACAGATTAATTTAATTTAAAACATTGGATATAATTCCTTAATGCAATTTTTATTGTTGGAAAGAATGTTTTTGTTAAAGCATTAAAAAATTTAAATAAATTCAGATCTGAAAATAATTTTATTGGAGTATCAATTTTGTATGAAAAATTGTATGAAAAAATTCAAATATGACGAGAAATGCTGCAAAAATTTTAACATTCTAGCAACCGGTTTGTTCTACGTAATTATTTTGATGTAATTCAGCAAAATTATTTTCAGATCTGTGTCTAGCTAAATTTTTAGATATTTTATCAAAATCGCTTCCATTAATTCATGTAAATGATAAATTTTGAATAAATTACAACTTAAATTTGTACAAAAAGTGCAATTTTCCCTTTGGAAGTAAATTAAAAGTAAAATTAAATATATATGGAATAAAAGCAGTACGAGATTTTTGAAAGAGAATATCTCGATAGACAAAGTAAAATTCCTATAGAAAATTAAATAAGATTATTTGGCAGAAAAGATTATATGATTTCATATACTCGCTATTTTTTTTATTATATGTGTTATTTTTAAAAGTGTGATAAATTTATACGATCTCGAAACATGCATTTCGTGCAACTTTGTTGTCGTTATTGGCAAGACTTGAAACGTGCGAAGGCCTTGCAGCCGGATGAGAAAGCGTGTGCAGTCGATGCACGTATTTAACGATACACGCGTGTTAGTATTCACGCAAGGTCAAGATGATTCGTGCCTCCGATTGATCATATTCTTTTACAGCTCTTGTATCATATTGTGAAACGTTTCAAGGACGAATCTATACGTACGCAAAAATGTAATGATTTGCGCGACGTCTTTAAATGAGACTTTTCGGATTATCTGTGCTTTTCGATACGCGTTTCATCGTATAACGAAACTTCACGCGAGATTAATATAATATATAATAAACCAGTACGTACATCAAATCGGATGTAATTGTTTCGCTGATTGTGGAATCTATCTCATATTCGGTAATCTCGACATTGTAAGGCATTGCTTTCCAGAACAAGTTTCGATGAGAAGACGCACGTAGGTATATTTTTCATTTTTTTTTCCGCGAAGAAGTGCCGAGAATATTTTAATAAACGATATTATACGACGAGAGATATGTAATGCGAAAAGAATTGGAGGCGTTAAGAATCAGTAGAACATACAGAAAGATTTGAGAATAATATTTCTCATCTTGAAAGCAGAACTTTTTGACTTAGAAATATGATGTATCCGAAAAGAATAGTTTTGCTGAAGTATCTAAAAGTTTAAGTGAATACCCATAGATCTGAAGATAAATTTTGTTAGACTATCAAAATAATTATGTAGCTCAAGCTAGAATATCCACATTTTTTTGCAGTATTGCTTGAGTTTTCTACACAAATATTTTGGTAGATCAACAAAATTTCTTTCAGATCGATAATAGCTAAATTTTTATATATTTCAACAAAATCATTCATTCTGTGTGTAGATATATATTATTTTGTTATTAACGTGATTTTAATTGCATTGCATTTAATGTAGAAACTTATTATCGTTGATCGTTATAGTAAAGAAATTCCAAAGTATGACGTGTCGTACACGGTAAGAAATTAGAATTGAAGTAAAGTAGTAACAATATATCTACCATTTCTTATAATTATCACTGTTAAACATAATTTACAACTTCTTTAAAAGAATTATGTAGATTATGCAAGGAATATAAATTATATAAAGAAGATATTTTATCTATGACAGTCGAATTATCTCGGCGACGAGCAATTTCATGAATATTTATGAAAATGTATGAAAGCGTTACGAGAACATGATGTATCTCGCTTGTTTCAATTTCCGTACATAAGATTATTTGTTCGAATTTATTAGAAATTATAATCATATAATAAATATTATGAAAAAATATACAGGGTGTTATCGCAATCAATGTTTATTGAAAAAAATCGAGAGACACGAAACGCTCACTAATACTTACAATACTTTCCGTTTCAGCTGTGTCTTTAGTAAGATATCTCTTTAGCAAAATAAACTAGTTAACAATCTCGCGTAAGGTACATTACACCTATGGCTATTATGGGAAAAGAAAAGTGAATAAACGAAAAAAATTTTCTAAAAAGATAACAAAAAAAATTTTTTCCGAGGATACAATCATGCCGCTTATTTAAATTAAAAATCTTGTCCCCAGTTGAAACAATGCCCGACGTGACGCCATTACCGCAACTCGCCCTTTTCACCCGTATATATACGCGATAATCATCCCATTGTGAGCAATGCCGGAAACGGCGTAATGCCAGGATGTCTCGTCTCGATCTTCGAGGTAATTAAAAATGGTTCAGCGGCCACGACGTTGCACGCGGAAAAGCGCAACGGACCGCGTGAGAACCACTTTGTTTCCTGTTTTAGATTCCACGAAAGGCGAATCGGCATGGCTCAATCGCTAATTGCGCACGGAAGTTCTGCTAATGAACTGATATGATAACGATAAGACTTTTTTTTACTCGCGTCGGCGAAGTTACGAAAATTTTAAAAATATAAAAGCAAATTTAAAAGAATATATAAATTTAATTTTTTTTAGAAGAAAATATCTAACGTTGTACGTGTATACATATAAAGAGATAATTGATAATAATAATAATAATATTGTAATTCTAATTGAAGACCTGTATAATCGGAAAATTTGTGTTGAAAATATTTATGTTACGTTTCACGTTCCATCTATATTTTTGTGTTAATTTAATATAAAATAAATATGTTAAGAAGTAACACACATATTATATAAATAAATATTATAAATATATATTACAATAATAAAATGAATATTATATAAAAAATTAACACAAAAAAGTAACATTGAGGTAATTATAAGCAAAATATGCTTGTGGAAGGATATTTTCTGATAATGAATAAAATTGATTTTTATAATTAAATTAATATATTTAAATTAATATATTTCGATAAAATTAACGTTTGCAATTTGTTAAATTAACATATTTTATTTATTTCTCTTAGAATTCACTTAGTTTTAAAATACACTATTTTTGTGTTAATTATTTATTTATTCATAACTTGTATTATTTTAATTAAGAAAAGTTGAATAGCAATTTAACTCAAAATATTCAAATATAACAATAACACAATCACACATCATGTTAAATTAACACTCGCATAGTATAAAATTTAATAAAAATTTTAACAAAGACCAATTTTGACACAAACACAAAATGTTTTCTACTGTGTGGGAGAAATAAAGTGCCGTGTAAATAAAGGCAATGAAAAATATCTTGAATGTATAATAATCACATCCTAGTGAAGCTTCGACGATTATATGACCAACGGACGCCAATTAGGAAACGGTTAATGAGCATGGAAATTAATGAGGCTAATACTCAATCGGAATATCGGAATAACGTGCTTCGAATGTGCAAGATGAGGAAAGTTCTTGTAGCGGCAGTGACCGAACCTTTACGTTCGCCATCAAGTTGAAAGTTATTCTATAAGTCTTAAACATAAGACTACATGCATAACGTGATGCAGTCATGCAACATTGGTGCAGTGCTATTCCTGCATCATGACTCGTTCCAGTGGTTCTCCATCGATTTTAAAACAAATTCGATTAATTCAATTCGCTTACTTGTTTGTTTCATGTATATACATACGTTTGTATCATATACAAATATATGAAAAAAAGATATATAAGATTATTAAATATTTTTATCAATTTCAGATTGCGCGTGCGCACGCATTAGATATTTCTCTGATCTTACATACATTTATAAGATAACCGGACCCTATTTGACTTAGTATGTCTTACCTAATATATCCTTCTCATTATTTATCGATGAATTCAATAAACTGCAGTTGAGCAATCTACTGAATTTACTGTCGTGAATCGCACTATCCGTCTGACTCGATTATTCATTCTGTTTGTTCATATTGTTATTAAAACAAAATACAGAATGTCGTAGTCATGAATGATGTAATATTTCGTAGGTAATTGCATTCTATAATTATTACATTAAGAGATAATTATTGACGTCCATAGTTCATTTTATTATAATTTTGTGTTTACACCTTACAATAGTGTATTTAGTTTATATTTTCGTCACAACGTTTTATTTATAACTAAAGAGGAAACTCTTTGTGAGATGAAACTAATATGATCTAATATGAATCTAGTATAGGTATACTGAGTGCAGTATATGTATATGGATGTAATATTTTTTAAAATTGAAAGCTGAATATTTTATTATTACAGATTTGCTAACTAACGTGGAAAAAGTGGATAAGTAAATATAATAAATAGATAAATCAATTGTTTGCAAAATAGGTTTCTGTGTATTATTGTCATGTCAATAAATATGTTAAACTTAAAAAAGCAACATTTTATTTCCACTTTATTTCCCATTTTTCAAACATTATTTTATGAGAAAGAGGAAAATATATACAATGTACTACTTAGGTCATATTGGATATATATGTGCCCAGCTTAAATGCCATTTTCTTAAAATCTTCACTACACTTATATAAATATTTAATTTAGCGCGAGACAACTATCGTGAAAATGTCTTATATTTCTTTTTAATATTTCTTTTTAATTCAGAAATGTTTTTTCTTTTGAATCTAATCATCAGCTTTCAATTTTAAACTCAACAAAAAAAATTAAACAAAAATCGCTCAGGCCATATATAGGTCCGATTACCTTATAAAAATTTGAACAATACACGTAGAAAAGTTTCATCGATAATAACGCGTCAACCGCAGGACGAAGGAGAAAATATTTTACCTAAATAAGGCGGAAGATCGCGTTCGTCAGTCCTTTGTAGCGATGTAAAAGTAATAAGCAAATTCTGGTTTGACTCGCCTCCCCTTTATCCTCGGTTACTTTATCCACCCTTTGAGCACACCTCGGACAATTCCTATGCCGCCGCGCTCCCCTCATACCGTACAAAGCGTGGCAAAAAGGGTCGCAAATTCGCATTAAAGTCGCTGTCGCGACTTCTTCCCGCCTTCCCTACATTTTCGAAGCACTCTCGTCGAGACAAGAATATATAAGGAAACAGGACACAAAATGTGTGTGCGTCTGTAAATATTTATGTGTTGTGTGTTATATATAAATCTATCTTCGAATTATTATACATATATATAAATTATTCAATATTAAATATATTATATATGTATTGAAGAATCCATGAATGTGATTTTAATTTATCATTTTGATATCAACGATATTACTGAAATTAACATCAATTCTGAAACGCCTCGTGTATTGCTATAATCATACAAATCAAATGTACACAATCATTATGTAAACGTTCTCTCGAGGAGTTATTTGCGTTAATCGCAAACAGCATTTTTAAATGCAATCGGAAATCGCAGAATCACGGTTTGAAATTACGCTGGCCGGCCGGTGAAAGATAACGAGCTGCACACATCGTCTTCAGTTCTCGTGATAACGAGGGAAGCTTAACATTAAGAAAATACACACACATTGATGTAACGCATATATATGTATTTATATGTATTATCATATATGCATTATCGTTATTTCGGAAATGCGCATCCTCTGCTGCATCCTGAAAAATACTTCCGATGTAATTCTATGTAAATGTTTTCAGTACATGCAAATATTTCAAAATTTTTTTAAATATTACTCGGGTGTTATTCAAATATAGAAAGTATCTCGTATACAGAGGGAATATTCAGAAAATATTTCAGTAAGACATGTGTGGAAATTACGGTACAAAAGAAATCTACGCGACATCCTAAGAATACCTATCGGATATGCCATATACCTATGCCATAGGAAAAATATGTGTGTGTGTGTGTGTGTGTATATATATATATATATATATATATATATATATATATATATATATATGTATATATAGGCAGATACGAGCAAAATATTCTCGAGACATCTTGCACTATAATATGGGCTATCTCAGGGTTATTATGATTTCTCAGCGAGAGACACGTCGACGAAACGTATCTCGCAGCTTTCCTTTCGTCGTGTGAGTCGAGCCTGCGCCCGCGCGACATATGCGTCATAAATTTGCCAAATTATCCCACCGCGCCACGTTAAACAGCACGTTATGTCGATCGCACGTTGCACTTTGCATAAAGCGTCGCACTCGATTGTTAGTTCTATCTCATTATCAGTCAACGGACTGTCGTTGCCGCCGCTCGCGCCGCGGTTGGAAGAGAAGCATCGGTGAAGCAGTCACCTACCGGCCTCGCGCCCGCTATCATTTTTCAAATGCTCCCGAGTTATTCTTTCACGACGTTGATTGATGACGGAGACGTGTTCGCATAAAAGATTCCACCGGGCTGCGCCATAGCGATGAAAGGGAAGATCTAAAGGATCTTTACCCGGCTATAAATTGCTAATGTTTTATTGCTGTAATATCGCGCGATGACAGAGAGGGGAAAGGTGGAGGAAGGCGCTAAAGGTTCTTTAGATTGTTTCGATCCGATTATGCTGGCTAGTTAATAGCCCGTAGGGCCACTGGTGATACCGCACGACGAAATTCGGAAGCGATAGAAGCGACGAAGAAACCCAGTTGTTATATACTTGTTAGTTGTTGTTGCAATGCGAGTGACTCGTTAAAGAGCTCAACCGAGTGAAATAGTTTCAGCATAGCCTTGTCGACTAACTCGTACAAAGCGTACCGTATTAAATACATATCTTTCTCTCCTAAATATCACTTCCATGAACAATTGGCTCAACGAGAAGCTAAAAGCGAGTTGCAAACGAACCTTGTGTTTCATATTAATTCAATAGTTGTGACCGTATGTAATTTAAAATCAATACTAAAAACCAGTGCAGTTTAATTTTACTTTAGAAAAAGAATACCATTAAAAACGAATAATAGTAATATTGAATAATATTTAATAATAAATTACATTACGTCGAAATAATTAAAATAGCATAAACTGTAATATCTCTTTTACAGAATAATACGCAATATCAGCTAATATTTTACCGACCATATAATTAATACTACACTGATTAATAATTCGTTAATGCTGTTACTATTATATTAATATTGTTGCTCCAAATTACCGAATCCGAGTACAAATTAATATAAAAAAAAATAAATAAATAAATAAATGTAGCGGCTATCGGAAATGTAGAAATTGACACTGCACCAATTACTCTGATAATTAATTCTCCACAACGAGAATTAATTCAAAAATATTGATATTACGTTACTTCGTTAAGTATACATTTATAATTACTGTACGACAAAATATTTACCTATATATAATAAATATTCAATCATGTTCACTGCTAGTTTAGTAAACAAATCCGTGCAATAATTAAGATCGGCACAGTAATTAATTGTACCTATTCTTTGCAATATACATCACGTACATTACATTTTTTATGTATGTACAATATGCATATACATATATGTATATGTAATAAAAGAGAAATAGACATTTAAATATTTGTGTATACGATTCGCAAATTAATTAATTATTATATTATTAAACATAATTGACCTCGCGTCGTGTCTAAACGCGATACAATCAAATAATGCATTCATCGACGACAACATCGTTAATCGAGTCGTTAATTATGTTACAGTGTTGTTGTTTGCATTACCATATTCCTTCGCAAGCGAGTACAGTGAATAATTTTTTGCTCTCTTATCGTTAAGTTATACTCAATAATTATATGAAGAAATATTGACTGCCGTGAGCCACTCGTAAATTACAGGATACCTAATATCCTTTCGCTCTTGCAAATACTTTCGAGTAATATCCAGAATAAATTCTAACTTAAGATTAATTGATGAAAACGTTCGTATTTAACTTTGTAAAAAAAGTGAAAAAGTAAAATCTATTGATGACTTTCAAAAGAAAAATAGTCAAGTTTCTGAATTATGTTCCCGGTAAAATTCCCGACATTCGACATCTTTGAATTAGTGAATCAAAGTATTCTCCGATATAGTATTGTAGTTTTCGTGCGAGTAAATCTCGCAAAGAAGAGCGAAGAGTAATTTCAAAAGATGAATACTACAATAGCTGGCAGGCAGTCAGCAGCTAAAATCTCGCGAGTATATAAGAAAGGCAAGGGAAGGAAATTTATACATCGATTTGAATATATAAAAGAAAAGGAGAGAGAGTTAAGGAATTATTCCGTAATGGCGGAGAACAACAAAGTTCGATGCCGAGAGAGAGAAATTTATTTTCCGAGGCAGCAAAGTAGCGTTATGAGACGTTATGAGACGCGAATAAGCAACATTGTGAGAAACTTTCGGACGAGTGATTTGCCATCGTGCGAAGGGAGAATCGTTCTCTTTTTCGTCGGCAACGAATTTCGGAACCGAAGACCTTCCGAGATTATTCTGGTCATATTAAATTCTTCAGCGAGATAGGATTCTCGCGGCACGGTGCCGCACCGCGAAAGATATTGTTGAAATCCACCTCGCATATTCCGTACTTTATATGTAGCGTGCGTTCCTGATACGAGCTATTAAAATGGAAATTTAAAAGACGAGTGCATGTGATACCGTGAAAAATATTTTAATCGATATGGCAGTAATATTAAAGTAAGTTTAAAGAAGAAACGCATCGTTAATCGTAATAATAATTGAACATAGAAATAAATTACGTAGGAAAAAAGACTAAATAATTTTTATTTTGAAATCTTTACTTTCACTCTAATATCTTTCTTTTCGATATGTATTTTCTTGAAATATAAGATTATTAATAAGATTATTTCACGTTAACCGACATCATAATTTGCTTACACGTAGAAATTTGATCTACACATGTAGTTACACCAAGAAACAAATATATTTTCATTATTTAATAATAATTTTCTTAATTTAAAAGGAAATAATATCGGATAGAAAATTACAATCTCTTCAAATCAACAATTAGGATAGAATATTGTTGAAATTTGAGATTATCAAATTCGTTATATAAAAAAGATTTTATATCGGTTATATAGGATTGCAATTACAATGATTGCATTGAATAGAATATAATCGTTTTAAATTGAGAATAATTTTTTTTTTTGTAAATTAAATATAAAACGTATTTGATTTTGAAACATATCAGTGAAACTGGGTTACACTCTAGTCGACGTTGTTATTTATCATTGCGTACTAAGGAGGAAATTGCAAATTAATCAAATTGGTTAAGCGAATCAATCAAGTTACCTTACCCGTCGTACGAAATTTCACGAAATTCATTCCGTATCACTCTATATCTCCGCGCGAGTATAATTATGCAATTTTACTGGTATAAGAAATACGCTGGGGCGAAGTAGGTACGCTGGCGCGTCAAGCAGCCGCATTTACATCTTTATACGCTGACGGGCATTAAAGTTTGCGCATGTAGTATGCAGGGTGATTTTAGTATACCTGGTATGGCGCTGCGTATACATTTCCGCAAAATTCGTCAGTTTCGTTCGCATAACAGTGAACGTTTTAACATTTAACACGTTCTTCATTCAATTATATTATACTTCCTCTTTCATATTACATCTCCTGAATCCTGAACAATTTTCTCCATGGCGCTCGACGTATGCGGATATTTAATGGAGGAGCGCAACTGACCTGGCACGCTGCCATATACATGTATAAGCTTATTCAAGAGAATCTGTCGAATTAGGACTACGACATGACGCCGTGTGGTTTAATTATTAAATGTTTAGCCATTCCGACGTTTGTTCTTTTCCCCAAAAAAGTGGGGGAAAAAAAAAAAATCTTTCTTGCGCGAAGAAGCATCGAGTTTGGAGCATCACGAAATACGATGCGATGAGACGAGTTCACTGTAAGGTCATTGATTGACTATTAACCGAAGCTATAGTTTGCGACATCTGTTGCTGTGAAAACACTAGCAGCACTAACTTTGTGACTAACCCCGCGCCTTTGTGAGAATCTATGAAATCGCCTTGATGTAGCTCTCCTCTGGATCGATAACATGCGAGAGACGTTACAGCGCCGCGCGCGCGGTTACACTACCAATCCCGGTTAAAGCTAACCGTGAGTAACGCGACTCGTCTGTTCCTAATCTATTTTATAGCTGGAGCTATATTCTCTCACAGAGAAACGGCGAATCGCTAACTGAGATTGGCTTATCCCTTCGCGGACAAATTTGTCGAAATGAGATTCAGTTAGGTATAGGTATCTATAGTTGGATCAGGTAAAATAATAATGTTATCGTGCAATAATCGAAATGAATATTCCTATCAAATTCTACCGCGAATCCGCTCGAATCCACCCAGTAAGCACGGTCAAGGGTGATGAATGACGGGCGATCGAATTTCAATGGAAATTTGAGAATTTTTGTCGCGACAGCGACAAACGTTATGCTTTCGAGAGCCTCGGTCGAAACTGCAACCGCGCGTGAGGCGAGAGGAAAAAAGAATCAACGGACGCGTTTACCAGTCCTTCAAAATGGTACAACAAAATTGGAAAATTGTATTGTATTTCAGAGAGCGACGGGCAGGCGTCGAGCACGTTTACACGGACAAATATTTATATCGCGTTGACGGTTTTGTTTATAAATGGCAGCTTTTCCGTATCCGCGCCATACACACTCGAAGCCGGTGGCAAAGGTAGGAATTGAGGTTTTTACATTAAAAAAAAAATTTGTATTCTATATTTCATTCGCTGGTAACAAAACGTAAATAAATCAAACGACGTGCGCACACGCGAAAGACTTTTATGTGCTTTAAATTGATTATAATGTGTGCTTTGCTTCGCATGATGAATAATGGATTTTTCATTTCGCGAACGTGAATCATACTGAAACGCCTGCTATATCGACAATTTGTGTCCAATTAAGTGCCCGGTATATAAAACGAGCTAATTTCTTTCTTTCTTTCTTTCTTTAAAATAATAGTTTATTTCGAAACAGCTCAAAAAAGTTGCCAGCGCGCACGGGATGTTCGAATATGCACGATGCACGTTATTACGAAATATATTTCGTGATTCTCATCGGTAGTTTGTAAAGTCAGAGCAAACTCACGCGATTTCAAAGCAATACCGCCGTTATGAAGCCCGCGAGAGCTTGACGCCTTTTGAGCAGTCCTTATTACAAATTACAGAGATTATCCGTTCAGATAGTAGACGGGAACAAAGTCGGAAGTAATTCTGATATCGCGCGATACGAGGTGCAGATTAATCATAAGAGACTTTGCCCTTCGTCGTGTCTGACGAGCAGTGCAGAGGTAGCCTTGCCTTCAACTCCGAGAGAACTCATGCGTGCGCATTTGTATGCTTTGATGCTTTCCTTTTCAATACAACAACAACCGCAATAAAAGCGATATATAATTGGATTGCGTTACGGTAAAAACGAATTAATTAAAAACGAAAGTAGAATTAAAACAAAGAAAAAAAAATTGGTTGCGGCAAGCGCAAGTAAAATTTATTCAAAACTACTATTTGGTAATAGCGATTTGGTAAGTAGCTATCTGGTATATAGTAATCTAACTAATTAATTTGCTCGTTCCCAAAGGAATGACTAAATAATGGCATTCCTTGAAGTAAATTCTACCGGAACCTGATGCAACGTGTGATCTAACAAAGTACACAGTGAAAAATATCTTGTATTTGTGTTAAAATTGGTCGATATACAAATTTTTTTTATATTGAATTTTTAAAACATATTCAAATGTTAATTTAATGTATTATTTGAATTTTACGTTAAATTTATATTCAACATTTAGTGTTAAAATACAACAAATTTATAAATAAATCAACAAATAATATAAAAATGATATATTTAAAACGTAAATTTTTATGATATAAATAAATAAAATATATGAATAATGCCAATTTAATAATTATAAATATTAATTTTAATAACATTTGTCGAAATATATTTCCACAATTTACGTCCAAATTGTTTAGTATTATATTTTTTGTATTTATTGTTATATATTTGTGTTACCTTTTAGTATATTCATCTCATATTAAGACGAATGTGTCACATTTAAAAACAGTACCAATAATGTAACAATTTTATAGATTGTACTATTATTACG
>Ga0157363_1004907_pt1 | contig 12426 bp, 7 predicted proteins | sample AttsexASBM1_FD_111477 | JGI IMG/M metagenome (GOLD analysis project Ga0157363, IMG submission 111477) | Fungus gardens microbial communities from leaf cutter ant in Ribeirão Preto, State of São Paulo, Brazil - Atta sexdens ASBM1 | ecosystem: Host-associated > Fungi > Mycelium > Unclassified ...
AGGAGCGCTGAGTTTTTCGACGTATATTAGAGAGAGATATTTTAAAGATATTTCAGCGAAATTAGACCAGAAATTGCGAAGTAAACTTACGGATGAGTATCGTATTTTAGAAAATTCGCTTAATTAGTCCGCCGATTATTTTTTAATTGGTGCTTCTATAAAGCTGATTAAGTATCATAATAATACTATAGTAGTAGTATTATTCAGTTCCATATCAAGAATAAGTGTAACAGCCGGACTTCCGCAATACGGGAGAGCGATAGTGAAACTCATCGAAAATTCATCCGGCGTTTTGCGCAATTCGAGGAATAAATTGCGACCAAACCAAGAGGGATCGTTGGAAATTCATTCGGCATATCAGATTCTCGTAGAAGCGAAGTAATTAAAGAAAACCCGTGAGAATGTTTAGGCAACCACGAAGAAGGATAATTAAAAATTCATGTAACGTTTTAGCTCCTTTTTCTCTTCGTGAGAGGTGTGAAGAAAAATAATTGGCAGTCCATTGGACGTCTTAATTGACTACGAGAGAAAAAAAACAGTAAGAAGGAAGATATTGGCTTTGATTCCCGGGAAAGAAGAGGCAAAATTCTAAATGATCAATATAATGAAATTAGTTTGGTATATTTGAACGGGAATTTAAATGGTTGAATTAAAGATTCAATCGATTACTTACACGAATTAGAAGGTACGAACGAATCGCCTTCGACAAGTCATTTGAACCATTTATATTTTATTCGATTTCGAGAGAAACATATAATGCAGTGAAAAATCGATGCGCAGAGGAAACGGGGGAGTTAAGGAAACGCATGAGAAATGTCAATGTGAATGTGAAAAATTATTTGTAACAAAATCCAGCGTCTCGCGCTCGAGAGGAACGTCGTGAAGACTGTTGAGGAAGAGAAAAACTGTCGGAAAGAAAAAGCACGGAAAACTAAAGAAATTCCAGAGCCTGTCAAACGATTCCAAGTTTCGCGGTCTTTCCGTTCGGTAAAAATCGATCATTGAGAAATAAAATCTTTCACCGGTTTGTTTTGCGCGGAAGCTACTACAGAAAATATTAATTCGATATCGAAAGTCCCTGACAGCAAATAAAACTCACCCATCCACCCACGTTCGAAAAAAGAGTGGGCGGAGGATCGTCGGAAAGGGGAGGCGTGCGAAGTCGTTTAGCGAAACTGATTTACGCGGAATCTACACCCTGGGAATTTTCAGTATCCCTGGCATCGATCGACTTCTGCTACGCCCTGCATTTCCGACACGTCGACAAACGATCACGAAAAGCTGCACCAAAAATTCGCTGTTCTCGCTACTCGGGGCGGAACGTGATCGTACTTCAGGAAGTCGCCGAAAAGTCAGACATCGTTTTATTTGCCCTTTTCCCACATAACGCCAGTGAATAGAAGTTCTGTGAAAAGGAGTGAGTACGAGAAGAACACCGGGGGAAAGGTTGCAATTTCCGGTCGACCACGTAACGGTAAATTCATTGCGTCGGAAGTGTAATCCTGAGGGACGAGCGCGCGTAGAGCATTCTGAATCGAGATTTCTTGTGGATGATTAGGGCACAAACGCGCGTCCCACGGCACTGTTCGTTAAGGATAACACTTGAACTCTCCACCCTTTTACTCCATTTATCGATACGATTGAAGACGACGAGAAAGTACCAGTGCGAAGAACAAATGGAAGAATCCTGACTCGTGGCACGAATCGTAAATAGGCAAAAATGTGATTGTCAGGAGGACTTATGTTCTGTCGAGCATACGTTTTGTCACAGTGGATTATAAGGAACAGTCGACATAAGAGAGAGTGCATGAAGATCTAGTGAAGCAGATCTATAACGCAGAAGCGAAGTGAGAAATGAAGGAATTTAATCGAAGTGTGATAAGAAGATAAGTAATTTTTACTACATCTTTTTCTTTCTCTTTCTCATCATTCCCGAAGTTAAATGAATGATGGAAGCAATCTGATTTTTTCGTCTTAAGGAGCAACTATTTATACACATTCGTAATGGAGATTCTCTCGGCATGGAAAAGAGTCGAGAGAGTAATTGAGAATTAGGGTTTTTTATTCGACGAAAAATCGTGAAATATTCGTTATTGAATTGGAAACGTAGTCTCAGCCGCAAAATGAGCAACAAGAATTGCTGATCCGATATCACTCAATGTCGAGAGAGGAGCAATAGAGAAAAATAATTTTTATTCGTAGGGATCGCGATCATAATCTGTTCGTGCAGAAGCGTTCGATCGTGCGTATTCAAATGTGAAAGTTCAAAGCGTTCCGAAGACACCAATAAAAAGAACGTATCTTTTTTAGTGAGCCATGACTTGGAAATTGATTTAACGACAGTATATTGTAAACTGTCAACTTTTCTTCTGCTAAAAAAGAACATTTTTAGAGTTCTTGATTATATCTATTATATTGCCGCGAGAGAAACGCATCAATGCATCAATCTTAGAAAACACAAGATATCTTAGAGATATCTTTCATTCTGAAATTTTTTGTGGAAAAAGAGTTTCGTGTACTTCTACAGAATTTGTATATTTGCAAAGCAAAAGTATCGTGGACAATTAGGACTTCTCGGAATCGCCATCGATTTATATAAGGAAAATTCCACAGCTTCCTGGAAGCATTTGATCGCATTTTATCAAATTAGGAATCAGGAAACGAGGTGAAATCAGAAGAAAAGGAGTATCTAACGGGTCGTTTCGACATCGGTAAAATTCGTGATAAACGCCAATCGACGATCGCGCCTAATAGAGGCGACGACGCTGTTTTCAATTCCCGTCGGGATAACGTCGGTCTCTCGAGCGGAACGAGCGACGGAAAACTTCCGTTGGATTCGATTTCGTAACGGGAAGAGAAGCACCCTCGCGGGTGGTTGCCGAAGACGGTGATAGAGGGTCGGTGGGTTACGGGGTAGATACGTGATTGTCGTGAGATGGCTTGTGCGGAGGAGTGAAAAGTGCAGTCAAAGCAGTATAGCGTGGCTAAAGCCTCCGGAAGAGAGATTGCAGGCCATTGCAGATTTTGATATATCCGCGGCGAGGGAAAAAAAGAGAGGGAAGAAAGAGAAAAAGAGAGAGAGAGAGAGAGAGAGAGAGAGAAAGATGAGAAGCAAGACATATGCTGCGATAGAAGAAGAGAAACCGACAAAAATCAAGTAAGCGGTGTCAGCGCGTCAGGGGACACCAGATATATGTTCCCTTTCCTGTATTGCTACTGTCTTTTTTTTTTAGGAAAACGCTAATGGATCGGTGATACGTGGATCGTATAACAATACAAAACTTGATGACGAAATATTAGGGCGATTTCATCGAAATGGTTTCCGTCAAAGCTTCGACTTTCTGTGCGTTGCGTCAGCGGATCGCGCGAGATAGTATTGAAGTATTTGTAGAGTCACGCGATGATTTCATTCGATTGAAATAGTATCAAGTATAAACACGGACGAGAGAATAGTTGCGTAAAATTCGAATGTAGATAATTAAACGTATCCAGGGAAGTAACTAGGAAATTCGTGTTGTGAATTATGAAAGAGTTGATTGATTGACGTCAAGGCGATTGTTGCAGATCGTGCACTCGAAATTCGCGACGGTAGGAAAATGGAAGCAGTGACAAGTGAGCCACACAGATATCCGAAACACAAACTAGATCGTAGTTTGTTAAATTCGATAGTCTCGGCGAGCTGTCTAAAACAACGCGCTGTTTAAACGCTGCGTAACGTTAGACATCATCCGAGATGCAACACTAGCGACTGCGTGTATGCTGAGAGCGAGTGTTATCGATTATCCGGAGATAACGTTTTGCGACCCTGTTTGCGACCACGAAACTAAAGCATCGGATTGACTATCGAGCAGTGTATGATCAAGTGTTTCGGCAAGCGTGTATACGTGCACATTAACGAGCTTATCCGACCATAATCGTGGAAATATTGATGGAAATCCACGGGAATTGGTCTTCAATTAACGACTGCGTTTGACGAAAAATTAGAAATAATTTCTGAAATAAACGAGAAAGGCAAAGAACTTTATTGTAACAGTTAACACTACGTTGATAGTATAAAAAACAAGTGTAATTTATTTCGCAAACTTAAAATAGTATTTAAGAAAGTCCAGTGAGAATCTTGATCAATAATTCAGCAAACGAGTTGCAATTCCTGTCGTCATTCTGTGTAACATAAAGATACTTAAATTAAATGGCGTAATATAAAGTTGCTTGATGTAACATCTTGACGATACTCGCGTAAGATATAAATTAATTGAAAAATTAATTAAGAAAATAACGTAATTAATCGATAGAATAATATACGAAGAAAGCGTGATTGTTCCTCTTGGGTTCAAAAAACATCGAGCTTCCTCCAGTTCTAGTCCTACCATCGAATGAATCGATCAGCCAGTCATAAAGTCTTCACTTATTATTTCTGATAGTGCGAGAGGATTGTGGTGTTCTGTGAAAACTGCAAAGACCATAGTGTATTTAATCATTCTGAGTTATATTTAAGTGTTAACACAGAAGAACCTTGATCCCATTACGACGGCTCGCGATGCTTCGCGCGTCCTACCGAATTCGCATCACCTATCGTCGTCATCGTGTCCGATACCTTCTGGAGTCCTCCGACAGGATCACATGGGCGTACCCGAGGACCACGAGAGTTAATTAAAATGCGAGACCTGAACGCCACCGCATGCGCTGCTTTGTACGACGGCGTCGAATGGTCAAGTCTGTGGAACGTAATTACCCTAATCGTTCTGGCGATCATCGATGTTATGGTGGTGGTAGGTAACGTCCTAGTCATTCTGGCCGTCTATTGTACCAGCAAGCTGAGAAACGTGACGAATATGTTCATCGTGAGTCTGGCGGTCGCCGATCTGATGGTCGGCGTCGCTGTCCTACCGTTCAGCGCAACCTGGGAGGTCTATAAGGTAAGATCTTTTTCACTACGTTAATTGGCAGTAGAATAATGAATAGGTAGAGGAAGGTCACCTATACTAATATATCACTTTATATTTAAATATTTCTCAGAAACAGAAGCTAAAACTAAAACTTTAAAAACATAATTACAAACTACAAAAACATAATTACAAACTAGAAAAACTGTCTACTATCAGGTAACTACTGTTTGCAATTTTGCAATAATTAACTTTTTTGTAAAATAAGCAAAAATAAGTATCTAACAAAATGGGTCCCAAAACGCAGTAAATAATGCCACATTATATATATATATATATATATATATATATTCCTATTCTTTTACTTTCACAGAAAGGAATCATCTGTACAAAATACTTACAAGTGAATGTATAATATCAGATTTTCTAGAATCTTTTTACTTTGATATAAAATGATTTTTATTGATTTGTATGCATTTTATGCTATTCTGCAAATATATAATGCGACAGCTTTTTTAAGATTTTTTCTGTATACACAATTATCTTGAACTCCGATAGAGCTATTTGACACTATAATGCAAGAATATAATGGACTTTCTATAATAAGTTATTATCCAAACTTAAGTCTTAGGCCGTAAAAAATTAATCAATTATAGTCGATTATTCTTCTCACATTCGATTGTAACTAGTTTCTCAATTTCTTACAGCTTAAGACTTAAAGTTTAGGTAATAATTTATTGTAAAATGTGCATATAAATATATAAGTTAGTTTATAGTCTTATCTTGTAGACAGGTTTATGCTGCCCTAATTTATATATAAAATCATATGAAAAAATATAAAAGAAAAAATATAATACTGATTTGAGAAACTACAAATATGTAAAACTATGTAATATCATCAATATTATAATTACTATTATTTAAACTACGCAATTTGCAAAAAAAAATCATAAACATTTTATTTTTGCATTTGTAGAATCTGTTTTTAACTAATTTGGTGTAAAAATAAGCTACAAATATATAAATTATGAATTTTTATTTTTATAATTATCTAAACAGATTATGTTTTTTCAGTAATAAAGTATAATAATTAACTTCTTTAGCAAGAAATAAGAGGTTGTCTTTAAAAGATTTATGTCAGTACCGGCAACTTTTTTCTATTAAAAGTGAAAATAAAGATAATTAAGATATCATTGAGATTGAAAAATTTAGCACATTATATAGACATATATATATATATATATATATATATATATCTTTATTTATTTATATTTATATATGTATATACTTATATATATATATATATACTTATATACTTATATATTTATACAGGATGTTTCCGGATTAAAATATGAATTTAGGACTTCAAACAAACAAAATTTTCCTCTGGAAGTTGCTAGCAAACGTTTAAGAGATATTAAATTACAAAATTATATAAGGAAAATTATATAATTATAAAGAAAATTATATAAGGAATAAATAATGTCTAAATTATTACTTTACAATAAGTTATTACTTTACAATAAAATGTAATTATTAAAAGTTTTATTCAAAATAATAGCCTCCAACTCTGAGACAGTATTAATTGCACTTATCGATGAGAAAACAAATGGCTGACTGACATTGTGTCTATATAAATTTCTTCGCACGCTTGCATCTTCCGCTTTAATAACTGAAAATCATTAATGGATATTTCATACAAATTCAAGAGATTCAATAATTAATTCAAGAGATATTTCAATATCATTTATTTTCTGTCATTCTGTAATCTAAGATATTAATATCTCTTAAATTTAAAAGCATTTGCGAGCAAACTTCAAGAAGAAAATGTTCTTTATTTTGAGATCCTGAATTTTTAGTTTGGTAGTTTAATCCAATAACACACACACACACACACACACACACACACACACACATACACTATATTGCTCTGTATATTGCTCTTTTGCTACAATAATAAGACAACTCCAAAAACAAAATTTTTCAGACAATAAGTTTGAATGTTTTAAATCATTAAATCGTTAATTTTGTAATTATTGGATTGTCCGGAAAGTTCGTGCCGATGTTGAAGGAAAATTGAAACGCAGAAAATTTAAATTTTACTATACATTTATTAAATTATATAAGTTAGTCGGCACGAACTTTCCGGACAACCCAATAGTATTGAAATTTAGTATTTTAAAATGCAATTTTGATGTAATTACTGATTATAACGAAATATAATTATGTTTTCTAAAAGTATTTTTTTCTTTATGTTTTTATGTCGTTATTGTAGTAAATAACAATATATTTTTGCTACAAATGTATGTTGTACATATTATATATTTTTAATTATAAAAAGTAGTAAAAAATAATCAACAAAAGTGAAGCGTTTGATAAAAATTATCTGTTACATTATAAAGATTACATTATAAAGATTTGATCACTTTATTAAAACAGCACATTGATTGCACTTTATATTGATTTATCAATGCATCTTGAATAGCATTTGTTTTGTCGCATTCAATAGTGCATTTTTTACAACGATGAGGCACAATGGGATCAATTGCAACGGCATTATTACGTATCGATACGACAAGTTGTCTGCCAGCAAAATTTCATCCATTGGACGTTCACTAACCCACGGTTTTCGACAGAATCGATTTACCGAATTCTGTCTCACGCAATATCCGCTTGTTGTCACAAGCGAGGTGTATTTTATGGGGGATGGGTTATGCACTGTTTACAAAAAATATTACTATTCCGAAACGTACGCGAATGTATTCGAAAGCACAAATAATTCTGGTATTTGAAGTTGGTTTTTTTTTTAATTTTAATTTCAGAATTACACAATCTAAGAAATGTTTAATAAATAATTCATTTTTGGATTATTTTTTCGATAGTTGTTTATCTCTGCAGTATATATTATTTCTTGTCTCTGTTATAATATTTCTTGTCTCTGTATTTAACATTTATTGCAAGATATATGTTTCTGTATTACAAAATGATTTTTTCGAAAAATTTTCTATTATTTTCTAATCATAATTAAAATATTTTTGTACACACAAAATATATATTTTATTAAAAATAAGTTATCTCTTATGAAGAAAATAATATTTCCAAAGCACAATTTTCTTTTTCTTTCCGAGAATATTACGTCATTAATCACGAAACACATTCTTGTTCTTATCTCGCTCATCTTTTTCTCGACGTGGTAATTCTTTTGACATATCTCTCAGGGACTCATTGTACTATTCCTTCGAGCATTGTTTCACTTTTTTCTAATACGAATAAAAGTATCGCGCAGTGGAAGAAACGTGCAGTAAAACGGCATTTTATCCTGAACGAGTTGTACCGGTTTAAGTGTGATTCACGGAGAATGCAACAGTTTGTTGGCTTTTCCCTTTGGTCCTTCCAACCTGAATTTTCGTGCCTGCAATATTTACGTGTACGCGAATGTTCACTGGGAACGAATCGGTGAGCAGTGGATGGAATATAGAAACGGTGTGAATCTCAGTAGCTCGAGCCGAGAATACGGTGCTCCATTTAACTGGAGTTTACACGATATAGCACAAGTTAGTTCACCGCGCACTTATCACAATACGACTTTTTCTTCGAAGAGTCTTTCTTCCTTCTTGCCTCTTTCTTCCGGAGGAATTGGTCAAGTGACGCGACATAGATCGTCTTCGCAGTGCAAAAAGAAGAAAAAAACAACGAGCATCTTTGTTGTAAAGATTGCGTAGTATATTTTATAATTTATATATTTTAATGGACAAATAATTTAATTGTTAGAACTTCGTTCGGGCAGATTCCAAAACTGGATATCGATCGCTACGTTAGTAAGATACAGTAATACTGGATACACTAAGGTTGCACCAACGTTACTTTGACTTTAAGCAAGATTTAAAACTCTCTCCGTCTCGTTTTAAAGCGAAAGAGAGAGAAAGACAGAGTTTTAAGCCTTGCTTAAAGTCAAAGTAACATTGGTGCAATCGAGCCTAAATAAGAAATGAACACACAATGTAGATCTAAAACATCGACTTCTTGAAAATGTACTTAATGTATAGACTTGCAGTTGAATAAAAAATGAAGATAAATATCGAAGTATTGAAAAGAAAAAATACATATTGGAATTTTTAATATTGAGTTAGTTTGTATTAATATTAATCAGAAAATATTAATCTTAAGGGAAAATATATTAAGATTATGAAAAAAAAAATATATGTTATGATAATTTAATTTTTTTCCTGACATTTTCCCAAAATTAAACGCCTCGGGACATCGTTTAATTAATTTACCACGGGTATGCTGGAATGTATCTGTATATGCTGCCTACTAATTACGTGACATAAAATTGGTTTTAATTAAATAATGTACTGTTAGGTGAGTTTGAGAGTGAAGACAGAATGGAGCTATAGAGAAGTATATATTATATGTATATACATATTTATTATTATACATAAGTATAGTCATGTGAATAATAATAAATAATTAATAGATTTTTTTTGCCATTAATTACTAATAGTAATCGCAACTTGAGATTGTATTGAATATTTTAAAATTTATTAATATAGAATAATGAGAAAAATATTATTTATACATTTACAATTCCGCTTTTCGTATATTTTAAAATTTTATTTTTTATATATCATCATATATAATTTTTTAATTTGATCAGCAAAATCGTCTTTTGTTCAAAGAAATTTCTTTTTTTAATTGCAATTATTATCAAAAAGCATTCTTGAAAACGAAATGTTTAGAAATCTCATTATTCGATAAATATGGTAAAACATGGGAAAAAGAACGAGCAATCAGTAAATTTTAAGAAATTAATAAATGAGAATGGGAAAATCCATTTAATAGCAATTTATCGATGATCGTGTACTGTCATAGCTGCAATAATCTGATTGTAAATAATGAAGGTTAATTACTGAATTCCGATATTGGTAACACGCGTAACGCTGGCTAATTCTGAACAGGTGGTTGTAGTACTGTAGAGGTGTGCACGGTTGTATTGCTCGTCATAATACGGATGCGTTATGCGTACAACGCGGACGTACAAATGCGTGTATGCCGCACGCAGTAGATGAGATTCCATTATATATGGTTACATCGTGAATCATTGTCCGACCTGAATGGGAATTGATTCGACGATTGATATGTGCCTCGCGTCTTATCTACTCGCTAGACTTTGCGAGTTATCAGATATGCATCACTGTCAATCACATGCATGAACTGTCTGCTCATCTGCAATAAGCTTTATCCTATTTAATACGCGATGTATGGATAGTTATTTTTGCTTCAATTTCGAGATATGTTCCATTTAACAATTCAATTTTTCACACATATCCGGTGAATGAAGCTACTGTATTACAATAAAATCAATTTTTTTGATCATATTTCAAGTAAAATAACATTCAGAGAAAAAGATAGTAGTAACAATTGTAAAAGTGACAGTTATACAAGTTTTATATGCACACCACACACAAAATTATTATATATATTATAAATTAATGTACATATATATAGTGGAAAATAAATTATTTCATAGTTACAATAATTATAAAATAGTTTATTCAATTATGCGCGCGCGCGTCTATGTACATTGATTCTACATATGAAACTTAATCGGTTTACAGTTAGTAGTTACAGTAGTTAACATCTCATCTTTTTTCTAAGTAAAGAAGTGAGATTTTGTTACTATTTGCGCTAAAAAAACGAAAAATTCTTCATCACTGACGTTTTGTGCTAAACGTATTTCTTTTGAACGTGTTTCTCTCAAAAGGTTTGGATATACGGAAACCTTTGGTGCTCCGTGTGGCTTGCGGTCGACGTTTGGATGTGCACGGCATCGATATTGAACTTGTGCGCCATCAGCTTAGATAGGTACTTGGCTGTGACCAGACCAGTCAGTTATCCTCAGGCAAGTACCACTCAGCATTCATGGGAATGATTATCCTAAGGAGATCAGAAGCACATTATGCGTCAATTTCGCCACTTAGTTCAACGCGTTTGTTTGATGATAATATTTCTTATTGATTAAGGGCAATCACAAAATGATATAAGCTGTATAATCATAGTTTGAGACCGCTGAATCAATAAACATCTAACATAAAGACACACTATGCTGATTTAGTGATGCTTATTGATTTAGGCGCCTTGCTATGGTTGTTCAGCTTATGTAATTTTGTGTGTGATGGACACCTAACACTAAAACAAAAGACACACTGAAATGAAATGAAATGAAAAAGAAGTTCTGTAGAGTTAACTTCTTTAAGCTAACAATAAAATCTTAGAATAAAGATCAGGATAGACCTTTGCATAACGCATAATTCATAAAATATAAGAAAATCAACCAATCAAAGTTTTTATTTCAAAAGGAAAGAAATTGAAAAGGAAAGAAATGAAGGTTGATTCATTTTCTTATGCATTATGCGTTATGCGTTATGCAAGACTATGTTCCTACCCTTACTTTCAAATTTTTATATTTGCTATTCGAAGTATTTTATTCGCAATACTCAATTTCAGATGCATTGATTTTTCGTATTTTAGAAAATTGAACTAATAATAAAATGATAAAATATAAACTTATGCGCATCGAAAAATAAAGAGAACGAAGTGATTATAAGTGAAGGAATGTAAATTTCCTCTTCAAAAGGAGGAATGCAATATATCGACTAATCGCATTAAGTTATCTATGCAATTATCGCGCCCCTGACGCAGATTTTCTCGTTAATTACTTCTTTTTTCTTCGTTTCCATAAATCCAGCTTATGTCGACGAAGAGGGCTAGACTGCTGGTAGCCACTGTTTGGGTTTCGAGCTTCGTTATCTGTTTTCCGCCTCTAGTGGGCTGGAAGGACAAACGGGTGCGTACTAGCATCTAATCCGCCTTCGCGCTGTTATTTCGGGACGATTTTTCAATCGACGTCTGATCAATCCTAGCCGGATTTAATCTGCACGCGTTTTTAATCGCTTCTTTGTTCTCGTAGTCGCATACCACGTACAATGACACGTTTCCTCTATATGGCCCGTCCAACACCACCACTATACTCGTGCCAATGAAGCCATGCCCATGGATCTGCGAACTGACCAACGACGCCGGCTACGTCGTTTACAGGTAAGTTCCTCAAAGACCCTTGGCTTCTCATTATACATATTGGATTACGTCGCGTAATATTAATAGTGAGAAATTTACATTAGATACTTTTTTCTTTGTTTTATATATCGGGATGTATTACCTTTTCATTATCCAGCTAAATACCAGAGTGTCATAAAAATAGCAAAATGTGTCGGGAAAAATTCTTTTAATGTTTTTCCTGTAATAAAGAGATTATTTAATTTATCGGCGTAAAATTAATTTTAATATACGTTGTAGAATCAAAATACAGAATAAAAATTAAATGACATCTTCTTATTTAGATATATAAAAAGCATATATATATATATATATATATATATATATATATATATATATAAAAATATGTATTATATAAAAAAAATATATATAAAAATATATATAAAAAAAAATATATAAATATATTTTTTATATAAAATATATATAT
>Ga0157363_1004908_pt1 | contig 12426 bp, 7 predicted proteins | sample AttsexASBM1_FD_111477 | JGI IMG/M metagenome (GOLD analysis project Ga0157363, IMG submission 111477) | Fungus gardens microbial communities from leaf cutter ant in Ribeirão Preto, State of São Paulo, Brazil - Atta sexdens ASBM1 | ecosystem: Host-associated > Fungi > Mycelium > Unclassified ...
CACACACACACACACACACACACACACACACACACACACACACACACACACACACACACACACACACACACACACACACACACACACACACACACACACACACATATATATATATATATGGAGGAAAGGGCGTTATCCTACATTAGGTTGATCGCGTCAGCGTACGATCCTATCGTACCGATCGGCGCGTGACGTTGGCAGTAATGCTGCTGGGGATATGACAGGCGCGCATGGCACGGGGTGTTGCAACACCCCCCGCGTCAAGAATTCATGCAGGCCCGATGGGGGACCATAATTAACCGAATACCGATACTCACCCGCTTACCCGACTCCATCTGCGACATACGCGACGCATATATAGCCACCAGCGCGTAATTCTACGCACACCTGTCTGTGCGAGAGCATATTATGTGTCATACGCATTTTCTATAAAAAAAAAAAGCAGATCCTTTTGTTAAACTTCCATGTAGCTATAGTTTGATATATTTGATGATGCGATAATGGAAGAATATGCAAATAAATAAGATACATGTAGAATTTTGAATAAACTTATTAAATATCATAAGTGTATAAAGATAAAAACTGCGAAGAATATCTCTTTATGTAGATTGTATTCTTGTTGGCGAACATAATATAATCTTGTAGTGCAGTTTCTATAAAAAGTCTTTAATTTAATCTTGTATTTGTGTGCATTTCGCCTGAAATTAATTAGATGTTGAAAATCATGAATGAATAGCAGTAACGCTTTCTTGAATGTGCATTTTCTTTAAAAAAAAGAAACAGATTTTTTTTAAAACTTCCATTCAGCTCTAGTTTTATGTATTTGATGAGATAACGGAAGAATATTTGCAATTGAATAAGATGTATTTAATAGTTTAATGACCAAAAACTGTTTTAAATATCATATAAGTGTATAAAGATAAAAATTGCAAAGAATATGTCTTTATATTGGACGTATAGATTAAACATGGATATGTCGTTCTAAGTTGTCAAAGCAGCTTACAATTTTGTCACTATTTACTGTTAACATAATATAATCTCGTAATGTATAATTCGATCTCTTTTCTACGTGTATCTCGTCTAAAATTAATTAGATGTTGAAGATGTAGAGTGAATGAATATTAGTGGTAACACCACCTCGAACCGGTCAGCTGCGACGGTGATGGAATAGCAGGGTAGAAGAAAATCAGACATAGAAGGCCGATTAAAAATTCCGTTTATCCGGTACCGCGGAGGCAGTCGACGCACTCTCTTATCTACGTCCGTCGGTGTAACATCTGCGCCAGCTGTGCAAAAAGGAGGCGATGAAGCAAGGAAGGAGGAAGACCTTGCCTAGTGTCTCCGTCGTGCTCCTTGCCCACGGAAGGAACGAGGCTGCGTCTCTGTCCACCCCCCTCTACCCCATACGAAACCCCGCTTTTCCTGTCGTCTCTACTCTGGTGAGGCAAGGCATCCCCGCTAACCCCTCGCCACCTACTCGGAGAGAGAGAGAACCCCCGCCCCTTTACGGGTCTGCTGGCGGTGGCGGCGGTGTCGTATCTTGGCCTCCGTGGCGCGCCGCTCTATCGACGTACAGCCACCCTCGGCTCACCTCCTCACCTTCTCCACTCCGTTTCCTATTCTCTCTCTTTCCGACTTGGCCTCACGTTCCCTCGGTCTTCCTCCCACCGCCGCTCTCGCGCTCTCCGTCCTTTTCTGTCTTAGACGTGCTTCCCGCGTCCGTCTATCCGGATTTCTCTCCGACACATTCGCCTCACCGACCTCCGTAACTCGCGATTGCCGAGATAGCGAGAATATAGATGCAGTCGAAGGACTGTCTCGGTTGCTTGCCTCTTACGAGGCCTACGAGGAAGATCAACGCGTTATTGAGATCTGTTGGCAAATTAGGGCTTTCCACGTCTTACCGTTTCACTGATATTAGACTCAGATTAGACCGACTATGGCTGATCTGATAATTTAACGAGATAAAAGTCTTGCGAAGAATAATGATTTATTAAGGAATTATGACTTTTGTCGAATGTATTATGAAGTAGAAGCAGGAAAGATTAAATTTATCACGAATCAGAAATTCATATATCATCGATATGGTGGAATTCGTTGCTTTAATATTGTACAATCTGCAATGTCATTAAGGTTCGTAATTACAGCTTATATCTCATTTTGTGGTATTCAAATTTATCCTCATTATTACCTACTGGAATAAATTGTTGAGAATAATCTATACATAGAAGCTTGTATTAATATTGCCGCAACATTTGTAATGTTAATACAATATTGCTGGAACATTGCAATGTTGTGGCAATATTACTGGAAAGATCTGTGCTATAGGAAGTAACATTTACAATAGATTACAATAGAAGATTAGGTATGTATTATAGAATTGTCCGAATTTTAGTCAAAGTTATTCCATTCTTCTTAGAAAACATAATAAATCTCTAAGAAATAATTGAACAATTCCGATTGGAATCCATTTATATATGTAGCATTTAAACTAACATATAATATTTGTGAAACATTTATATATCGTTAAACGCAAGCAATGTAGGTTAAGTTTGATTAAGTTGATGGCGCGATATTTCGTCGAAGAGAGAAACGCGAATCCGCAAAATACTGAAAGATCAGGCTGGTCAGGCCGTACTCGCGGTGTACTTGGGGAATACGTGGCCTTAAATCAGGGTTGATATCCTCGAAACAATTCGACCCTCCGAGGATGGTGTCCGGCAGCAGGCACTGGCCCAGGCGGGTAGCACGGAAGAAGATTTAATTAAGCCGGGACCGATTTATCTCTCTGACAGCTAACCCCGTCCTTTCTAGACCCCCTTCTCTTCTTTCCCTCCTCCTTCGAATTTTCGGTCCCTCAAACCTCGCGACACTAGATTCTAGACTCGCTGAAAGGGCAAAACCCTTTTGTGTGTAAACTATAGAATAGGTGTCCCATCCATTCATTTTCCATCGATACTACTGCATAGTCTCAAAACGATCTTCAAATTGAATCTAATCAATCCTTAATAATTTTATACTCATTAGAGAAGATACAAACCTTAGTGAAATTGAGATTTCGCTTTTCTTAAGAACTTTGCTTTTTTTCAGAATATTTCCCCATTTTTATTGCTCTTAATTTGAAAATGGAAAAAAATCATTTGCAAATCAAGGTATGTTTATATTTTCTACTGAACATATTTTCTGCTAATTTGAGAAATGTACAATTTATCCAAATTGCAAGACTAAGGTATAAGAACGCAACAGCGGATGAATGCACTTTGCTCCGAATTATCGACGAGCCTTTCGTGCCAACCGATGGATGCACTTTGTAACGAGATAAAGACGCGACTCGAGGAAAGAAAGGTGAACGTACTTTGTTGACGACGATCGATGATCTCTACTTGCTGTTAGTTGCACGTATGGTCCTTTGGCTCTCACCTCTCGGTCTTTCTCTTTCCCTCTCTTTCTCTCTCTCTCTCTCTCTCTCTCTCTCGCTCTCCCTCGAGGGACTGGTGGCACCCTCCTGCAATTATTAATTAACGCTCCCCTCTCAAGGCATTAACGCGGCTAAGAGCAACCCCTCTTACGTCTCCGCCAACCCGTACGATCTCCTCCAACCCCTTGCCACTGACTCAAAGCACCATGAAGTAACGATACACCTTGGCTAGGGAGACGACTCGACGTAGAAGGAAGGAGGAAGTCGGAGGAGGTCCGACCTGGCGACCTCATCGACTTTGCTCTACAAAGAGAAAGACCCTTGTTATGGGATGAGCGTTCGGATACGCACGGCGTGAAAACGACGTTCGATGGAAAGGGTTAACTCGTTCGCGGGAAAAGCCACTATATTTTCCCATCTTCGTTCGCTCGCCTTTTGTCTTTTTAACACGCAAATAATAATTCTCTAAATTGTACGTGTGTATGTATTTATTTATATTGTTGTTAATTATCATCATACGTTAGATGCATACATAATTAAAGAGAATTAGAAAATTTACTTAATTTTTTCTAATATTTAAAAGAATAATATTATAAAGATTAAATAATAAATAAACGTGGAAATTGTAAAGCATAAATAAATAATTATACGATTCTTAACTAATTCGATAATTGCTTTTCATAAAATGGAAGTCGTAACTTAAATTCAACCACCACCTCATAAGTATCAGTTCGTTACTGTGGTTCGATAGAAGGAGACCGGTAAACGGACAAAGGGCGCATGAATCCAGTATAATGCGAATCCTGCGACACAGGACAAGATCCTCGACATGCACACGTAGCCGGAGGGTTCTGGTCCGCGCGAAGCAGGATAAGGATTTATAGTTTAATATCTCGGGCGGCCGGGTCGTCGTCACATTTTCAACCCCCGGGAGAAACTATACACATGAACCGCCACCATCCGCCACCGCCTCCTTCTCTCGGCCTCCCCTTTACGCCACTACTCCGCCACTACTCCGTCCGCGAAGAGCGTGCTAGCTTTCGCTGTAGCTGGTTTTCGCTTTTGTCTCTCTGCTAGTTCGGGCGGCAGGAGATCGCTGGGCAAGGATTCCAAGGAAGATTTGTTTCGGTTTGATGGGGCCGTTTAGACGTGTAGATGCGCTCGTTAGATTGGAAATGCGTGCCCGGGATCGATGTTAAACCCCGTGTAAGAGAAAACGGGAAAGTGGACGGGGGCGGATGAGAGCGAATGGATAAAAAAGGAGGGTAGCGGTTTATTGGAAACCCGGAGCTATAAAGTTTGCGCTAGAACGTACAACTGGAAGACGCGTAGAACGCGCTCGCGAAATTATCTAAAAAATTTACTTCTCTCTTGATAGCGGCGAATTTATTAAGACATTTTGTATAATGTCCCATTCGACTTCTTTTTCTCGAATATATTATAAAACAGACATGCATTTGACTGCTATATAAGTATTATTCATAATTTCACAACATTGCTGTAATTAATTATTTCGTGCGATGAACTTTAAAACATTTTAAATAACAAATCTGAAAGCAATACTGTTACAGAAATTGTTGCAACGATTAAAACGAAAGAACATTCTGCATTTCCTTCTGGACCTTTTTTAGCTTAAATCTACGGCGCCATGTACCCTTTCATTCCTTCTCTCTTCATTGGCCAAATCTCTCGCAGCACACGCACATCATTAAAGCATTCTCGGACTATCGATACCTAGCCTATGCTGGACGCTAGTGCGTGGGTCGTGTTAAGCGAATAAAAAGCCTATTGCTCTTTTATATAACGACAATGATATAATGATGTCTGATAGCCAGCAGATAATTGAGTATAGTTTTCCCTCGGTTGTCGCATAACAAATTATATAGGAAAAAAAGATAGATTTACAATTTTTTCACAATTAGATAAAATATCTTAATACTGCTTTTAATACTGCTTAAAATATCTTTAATACTGCTTTTATAAATTTGCTGAGTTGCAACATTGTATCATACTAGTAGAATTTTATTTATTAAATATTATGTAAATGGAAGATTTATTTTATATATATATATATATATATATATATATATATAATATATAAAAATATAAGATATAAAACTCTTGTAAATATAAAATTATTTTAGATTATTTTCCTAATTGTGTAAATAATAATAAAAAAATATATAACAGATTCTTTATAAAATATTAATTATTACAATACAATAATATTAAAATTAATGATCATATTAATAATATGGATAATAACATTAATATTAATAATAATATTAATACTGTTGTTAATAATATTAATATTAGAAAGCAGTATTTAATATTGGTTTTCAATGTAGGTTTGAATATTTTCTACAGTTTACAAACTTTTCGGATAGGGAATTGGAATATAGGGAGAGATTCGTGACTTTTGTAGAAATAAAGCTTTCGATATGCGTAAGTCTCTTCGCTGCTGTTTTTCACCCTTCATGCGCAGGGTTGAAACATTTAGACGCCGGATGCGAGACGCCTGCCGGTGGCATGAACCCGCCGGAAGTTCCTAAGACTCGCGAGAGTGCTGCAGGTCGCTGGATACGAGCTTCGGTAGGGTGGCCACCTACGGATATTAAAGGAAATGGCGGTATGATTAGTCGAATACGTGCGCTGGTTTCGTTTTAAGCAAGCACGTATTCGAAACTTCCGATTGGTTTTGACACAAGATTTACGCTATTATAGATCGATATATCTATTTCTATATACGAACATTTCTATTGTAATATTATAAGAATGTAATATCATATAATTAAGCATATTTAATCAGATGAATTTTGAGTAAATGTAATATAATCAAATAACAACTTTGCATGAATATTATATCTAATGTCATAATGCTTGCAAGTAGATACAGAAGGAGACATATGGCTGAATGGTTGAAAAATCGGCGACATCGTAATTCTGGACATTGTTGGAACCGCAAATGACCAACCAGCTGCGTAACTGCTTGGATTCTCGTGTTTTTGGGGGTTGTTTGCTTGATTTAGGGGCTGAAGACCGCGTATTCCGTCACGCGACTAACCCTTTCTCGCGCATCAATATAGCTCATTATGCTCACTAAAGACGTGTCTTCTAATCGATTCAAATTTATCTTTTGACATTTTGTATTTAAGTGTGCCAATCCAAACTCTTTGAAACTCCGTTGAGATTTTTTTAGAATATTCTTGAAAATGTTATCAACTTATAAATTTATTATGATAAAGTGCACTGTTTCTACAGAATTATTTTTATCGGTTAGAATTTATGATTCTTGTACGAGAATTTGAGCTCATAAATTTTCACAAATACAATGATTAGATATTCCTGGTCAAAATGGTCTGGAAATCAAGATGTTACAAACGCAATTAAAGTCCGAGTTCTCCGGAGTCCAGAGAACCAGCCGGTTCGTCGTACAAACATCCCGGTTATTTACATACGGGCGCATCTCTCTCTTCCGCGCCCTGGTGTGTTCTCCTGGTTTGTCTTATAATATTAATAAGGGTAGTTTCCGCCCTGGCGTGCCGCGGAATAGGGGCGGGAGAGGGTCTGGCAAGAGCTATGCTTGCAATGTCCGGCAAGGGTGGTATGTTGTAGATAGTCCTCGACGTAGCCCCCTGAGGGATGAAGTCTGGACCTTGTTAGAACGAGAATGCTAATTTATTAGGGAGCACTAGTGGGATGGGAATACCAACTGGAGAGTCCGCGATTTCACGATTTTTCGTCGTGTGTGATTACTTCAATTATAACAAGTTATAACAATTTTTACATACTACTGTAATTGATAAAGATTGTGTTGGGGATTATAGAAACAAATATTAATGATAGACGATATCTTTATTGAGAAAAAAATCAAGTGTAGAATAAGATGTGGAGAAGAAAAACTGGAGAAATTTTATTTAATTACCCATATATTGGTAGTTAAATATAAAATATATTACCCACGTTAAAAAAAGTTGAAGTAAAATTAATATAAATATTATAAAACGATTATCGTGTGTATTAAAAAAACCTATTATTATATATAAAATTTATTATTATATATAAAAAAAACTATATTTACAATAAGCGTTATATCTTTTCTGAGATTCGTGTAAAGCAAAAATCTACAAGGTTCAAAGAAAAGTGAAATCCATGATCAATGTCGGTAGGGATAGATATCAGAAGTTATACTTTTAATAAAGAGATTCCTGAGTATCTCTACTGAGAGACGATATCTACTATCATCAGCAGCCTTGGTATTGCCGACACACCAATGTGTTGGTCGGATAGCGTCGACCGGCGGGGATAGGAGGTGGTTGGATGCGCGAGCGCCACACGTGTCTTGAGGGTGGTAATTACGCGGCATCTGCAGCCAGCCCACACTACCCTGCGTCCGCCACCTCCGCCACCACCTCCGACTTGCCCCACAGCCTTAGATGGGATCGGAGGGGGGAGGGGGAGGTGGGGGATTAGTAGGAAGGGGGGGGAGGTTAGGGATGAGGCAAAGGGGTGTCGAGGGATGGGTGGCCACAGTATTGATTTTGTCCAAGACAGCCGACGCCGCCGCCGCCGACGCCGCGGCCAACCAGACCCACCTCTGGTGGTACCCACTCGGCTACAACACCGACCCCCACCCCACATTCCACCCCGACTCGTCTCTTACTCCTTCTCCTTCGAGCACCGTCAACCCCTCGCCTCTCTCGTCTTCTCGCGTGCGCTCTCTCTCTCTCTCTCTCTCTCTCTCTCTCCTTCTGTCTTCCTATCCCTTTTCCACTTTGTCTCTCTTCGAATCTACGCTATCCTTTCACCGTTCATGTTCGCAGCGGGCGCTAGATAAGATGCCTCGCAAGCCCCGTGTCTGTGGAACACCCGCTTCGTCGGCCCGTTTTATCGACATCTGCATACAGAATCAAACGAATCGTTCATTCTATCACGGATCATGTTCCAATCATGAAAAACTACATTCGTAATTTTGATAACATACGAGTTTATTTCTAAATATAGAAAATATTGTTGAAAGTCTAGTTCAAATTCTTCTTAATCATCTGCGATTTGCTGCCAATTAATATAATAATTTTCTAAAATACATATGACGCATACATATATATATATATATATATATAAAATCACACCTTAATTATAATTCCTAATTAAGTTAAGTAAGAGAATTCTCAATAGAGATGCATTTTTATTATTTGATAAGTTTCTAACGAAAATCGTTTTTGTATCGAGCGTAGCCAGGAGTTCAAAGTGGAGGCTGTCTTTAGGATTCAAGGCCCCACATCCTTGGCCCGAGTAACGATAGTTCAGAAACTTGACGATGCCTGGGCGACAGGACAGCGTGAGAGCCGCGGCATCTGGCCGGTAGTTAAAATGCATGTAGTCCTCCGAGAGTCCCGTATTCAAATACAGGATCAGTCCTTCTTCGACCTTACCCCGTAACTGATCCCGATCTCGATCTCCCCCGCTGGCTGCTTCGGGAGAAGAAGAACTTTCCGTCTTGTCGCATAGGAAGTGAAGGGGATGGAGAGGGCTTCGAGAATTCGCGACGTGCTCCGCGCGACTTGGATTTTCCCACACGAGTTTCTGGCCGATGGTTCGCGAGAACCAAGACGGAATGACCGGCGATCAATCTCTCTCAGGATAATCTATATTCTCTATTCCCCTCTGGCGTTCGCGTCGTGATAAAACTTGCACGTTCCTTTGCGTCGCCACAGCGCGAGATTAGCACATTAAAACAGTTGTCGCGACGGGGATTGAAAATATAGGTATCTTTCAGATACGGCACACAGGAAACGAACGAAAGCGTCGAAGGCTGTTTCGCCGGGGCGTTTTTATCGCCAATTCTGACTTTATCCCATCCGGCACAGCCATCCCCGCTTCTTACCATTCGATATTGTATTCATAGCTGGTGCTAAGAGACAGAGATATCGGAGTGATTCACGGCCGTGGAGCCGACGGAATTCATATTAGGAGAAAAATATCCCCTGCCCACGTTCACGTGAGCACTCTTCTGGGATAAGAATCAACTGGACATTCAGTAAGCTGGTCTGAGTGTGTCATTTGTATATTCTTTTTAAAACATATCGATTAATTGATATGAAAAGTTATTTAATTTTATACAATCTGAGTGAAACTCTTTAAGGATGTATTATATGTATTTTTAATAAAATAAAAAATTATGAAAGATTGGTCTATATTGTTTTTGAAAATAATACAAAGTTTGGCAGCAATTTAGAATTTGGATAAAAAATTATTTTACTAAAAGAAGTAGACCTATTTAAAAAAAATGATTAACATAAAGTGAGAAAATTTTCATTTAAATATAAAACAATATTGTTGAATATAAATACTGACCTGTTATTGAACTATTTTATATGTATGTAACATTCATTTTTACACTGAAAGTATAAATTGTTAATTTTTTTTTGCAAAAATAATACTTGATCATTTTTAAGCAATTGTATTAGATTGTGTCATTCTAAAATTTAATTTAGTTAAATTACGTAAAAATCTTTTGAAATTTTATTATTGTAACATATTACTTTGTAACATAAAATCGTTATTTTGACAAAAAAGAATTTCTCTTAAAATAAATCGTTCAAGAAAATCTGTGAATGAAAGAAACACTAAGACAATAATTATAAGCGAATAAAACTTAAATGCTCAATATTTAATCAGTCGGAATTTCCCGTCCTCCGAATCTCGCGAATTCTCGAAATGTTGGTCGCACTCGACTAATGCGCCAAATAAGCTAAACATAGGTTCCGGTCCAGTCTTGTGTCGTATCGAGAGAGTTGTTACGTGGCAGTTCGCGAAGAGCAAAGAGGATCACGGGGTCGAACAAAAGAGCGAGAGCTGGCGCAGGTCGCTTCGTGGGACCCTCGTATGTATCCAGCTTAGCCACGACCGCAGTTTAAGGAGCTTTGGCTTTTGTTTAATCCCGAGTGAGTAAAAACGAAAGGAGGTGATCCAGCCGGCCGCTCGGTGCCGCAGTCACTCCTGGGTCTCTCATTCGCGAGAAAATCCCTGCTATTCGCTGGCGCGAAGGCAGTAGGATCAAGTTAGAAGCTGACGGCGTCAGCGGCGGATGAGAAAGAGTTTCTCTAAACTTTGAATGTATATCGAATTGACAAGCAATGATCTACACTTTTATTGTCGTACATTAAAGCTCGTCATATAAAATGCTATAAGCTACATAAACGTAACATAAAATCGCTGAGTCAACTAATGAGCATCTTATATAAATCATTAAATTAATATATATTATGCTGAATGCTTATTAGTTCAGCAGCCTTATGTTGCTCATTTTGTGTGTGATGAGATTGTAACGTTTCAATAATATTATAGTAACATGTTGTACCAATGCTGCTGCAAGCTTTTTTGTTGTACGGATAGTAGTTCGACTTGTCGTAGCAGTGAGATAATATCAATCTATATCTATGTAATGATACTTATTGAGAAGAAGAACAATAATTACAACGTGCATAATAAAATTTTTTTTTTTGAAAAAATTAAAATTATACATTATCAGAAATTTTAATTAACTATTTCATGACTATATTTTGCTTCATTTAAAAGTCGAAATACAATTGGCCATTTCAGAATTAAATTGTGATTGTTTCATGGACAATTGTTTGGTGAGCGTTGAGTGCGAACATGATTTTTTTTAATCGAACGGAATCAGTATACACGCGAAAAGTTCTCGACTAAGAGTAAGCCGAAAGTTGATTAATCATGGGTCAAAACGCTCGCGGAGGAAGGAGAGGGGGAAATGTGAGCTTTGCTCGATTCTGCCGCGAAATGACGGTTTGCATCGTGTTTTCTCCTCAATTACGTCAATCCACTCACGACCCCCCGCGTAACGGAACGACTACTCGAATCGAAGCTCTCCGCTTTGGTCCTTAATCGGTCAAGTGATCGTAGACCCCACCCGATGACCAAAGTCCATGCTAGTCGTGACAGGAAGAAGAAGGGAGGGGTGCAAGCGGGAGAAGTCCGAGCGAGCGCAAGACATAGAGAGAGAAATAAAGAGAGAGACAGAGAGAGAGAGAGAGAGAGAGAGAGAAAGGGAGAGAAGAAGAGAGAGAGAGAGAAAGAGAGAGAGAGAGAGAGAGAGAGAGAGAGAGAGAGAAGCCAGGAGAAATGGCTAATTCCGGATATTTATGTGGGGGGGAAAGTAGGGGTTGTTACGGGCCTTGAGATCGCCACTATAACCCTGGAGAGCCAGAAGCGACCAACTGACCAGAAAATTAACCCTGCCGTCGATCCAATGGAGCTAGACCATGAGAAGCGGCCAAATCCTTGGTAACTTTTCGCATAAAATACTTTCGATCTTTTTCTATTTTATCGAACCTCTTTAAATTAGCTTTTGATGATACAAGAAATCTGGCTGATTTTTGTCAAACTGACAAATTTCTTATCGGCAATGTTTGATGTGAAACAGTAATTATATTACTATTAAAATTAATCGTTCGTTCACTTAAATAGAAAAATAATCATTATGTTTACATAATGAGAATTATATCGCGTTACGAAAAAGAGATGTCTTACTTTATTAATCACGGTCGTGCACCGTCGGGCACCGAGAGAGCCACGTACCAACACAGACGCGTCTGCCAGCATCCCCCAATAAAAGTCAACAAAAGACTAACGATTCATCCAGCTAATGGAAAAGTCCGAAAACAGAAGCGTACTCGCGCCAACTCGCCTCGGATATCCCCGCGCCGCTACCGCTCATAATTAAGCAGACTTTTAGCAGATTACATGTTCGCGATTTCGTACACGCTGGTCCATTCCGCGCGCTGTCGCAACAAATCGTCAAGAATTCTTTTTCGGACGTCGTGTGCTTAGAAGAAGCGCAAGATTGCAACTGTTTTCGAGTATCTTTCCCCTCGCTCCGTGACTTCAGATCTCAACTTCTCAAGAGAATTAGGAAAATTTACGCATTTTCTGTTGCTTGCATCGTACGCAACGTCGTTATTTCACGAAATGTTGAGCGACGCCGA
>Ga0157363_1004909_pt1 | contig 12423 bp, 7 predicted proteins | sample AttsexASBM1_FD_111477 | JGI IMG/M metagenome (GOLD analysis project Ga0157363, IMG submission 111477) | Fungus gardens microbial communities from leaf cutter ant in Ribeirão Preto, State of São Paulo, Brazil - Atta sexdens ASBM1 | ecosystem: Host-associated > Fungi > Mycelium > Unclassified ...
AGTTCAATTATTTAACAAAAAAGATACAAAAGAATTGCAATTAATTATATTGACATAAAAGAGCGATAGATTAAATCTCAAGTGGAACGTGTCGTAAATCACGGTATGGTTTGCGCATATGCGACATCCTCGCTGTTGGCTCATAGGATGAAGGAAATGAGTGGAAAAAACGAGGTGGGTTCTCACGAACCGCCAGGTGGAAAAGGTCGGACTTTAACGGTCGACATCGGTCAGGGAGAAATCTCTTTCATTTACTTCTTTTTTGTCTACTTTGTCAAAAGAAAATCGCACGGAGCGATTGCGAAGCTGATTCGGTGATTATATTACGATTGCTGTGATTTTATCATAGGTGGTTGCGGAAAAAGCATCGGACCTTTGTTTTGTCCCTTTACATCGCCTATCGAAATAAAAACATGCAGACATTGCGACCTGACATAAAAATTATAAAAATTCTTTTATGGATAAAAAATAATTACAGAAATGTATCGGGCCAAGGCTTTATAATTAATTATGTATAATTCATAACAGATAATATATATGTATACCAATAACTGCGCTTGACTTTCATTGGCTCGACACATTCTTATATAATATTTTTGCTAAAGGAATATATGAGTCTTTGAGACTCATTAAAGCTTTTTATTATTAGTCTTCGAAGTTCTAAAATTTTTAACTAAAAACATTGCAACAAATCATTATACTATTTAAAAAATTAGAAAAATGTCCTGGGATCATAAGATCCATGTTTCAGTTACGGATGAATTTTGCGTCATTCTCGGAGACTGTTGCAACGAAGGACAGCCATATCATCATTGTTTCTTCCGCGGTCCGCAGAAAAAAATGCAAGGGATGAAAAGAGGATAAAAGAGAGAGGGAGGGGGAGGGTTATCAGTTATTCGATAACTATCTCTTCCAACTTTGACGTTAACGACCTTCTCGCGCTTCATTACGCGATAAATACCGCCACTCCGCCCCTCCCTGCCATGCGTAAAGTTTGGACGCGTGCACACGAATGGCAACGGTTAATTGAGGCCGCCTCGGGTCGCGGCCGCGCTCGCTGTATCTCGTACCTTCCGACCGGGAGAAGAGTACGACGAAGAGTTATACGACGAGACGCGGCACAAAGCACCAACCGCAGCCGCAGCCGCAGTCATCGGGTGTAACAATGAAACGCGTTCTGTACGCGGACGAACGATATTATCTGCGCGGGCACCGTAAATACACGAAGCGCGATAATAACCGGCGTGGATTAACGGAAATTCAGGAAGACGAGAGTAGAGATCGAAGCTCGATCGGTTTTGACGCGAACAGATGGAGAGGATCGACGTTCTTCATTCGCGTATCTCGTACGTTCGATACATTCGCAATCGCTTCTCATATTAGCGAGGATAATTGTTTATCGACGCTCTCGTCTTGGGTTACGCGTTAACTTCAATTTGCGACGTCGAACATTGAACGGATATCGATTTCCGGTTACACTCGTGCAGAACATTGAAAGGACGGTTCTGTTGGAAGTGTCTAAAAATTTTATTAGATAGAGATCTGAAAATAATTTTGTTGGTCATCAAAGTAATTATTTGTGCTTTCCAGCAAGAGACGCAGTGTAATATAGTGTAATGACATAGTGATCATTTTATCTCTGTTTAACATGAGCAAACAATAAGAATGTAATGATTCACTGTGTTACACTGTGTGCAGTCTTTTGCTGAAAAACATCCTGTATAAAAAGCTTAAGTTTTGATGACTATACTACAAAAAATTTTAACTTTAAATTTCAGCAATCTTAGTTTAAGCGTCCTACATAATTATTTGTTTCAATACGGAGAAAAATATCTGGTTGAAAATAAAGAAACCAGAAAATTCTGATTATATCAATCAGAATTCCGATTATCACAACTAAAACTCTAGTAGATTTAACCAGAAAATTCTGATCCATTCATTTTCAACCAGACACTTTTCTCAGTGTAGTTACATTTTTAGATACTTCAGCAAAACCATTTTTCTTTCCCATTGTAAATCTGAGAATATATTGACCGTTGTAATTCTTTCCTTGGAAAAGAGAAGAATTTCAGATAACGATGATTAACAATAAGTTATGTCGATTCTCGCTTCTGTAAATGAGTAAGATTGAAGTAAAACGCCGGAGAGGGAGATGCACTTAGCATAGCGAACACCGGATGCGTTCTCCATCTGATTACGCTATTGAAATCGCGATTATTTTCTCAGGTTCTTCAGTGATCCGTATGTAGGGCAGCAATGGTATTTTTTCTCTCCGATCGATTAGAATCGCGAGATTGCTTCATACATCAAGGGTTACATCGCGTCCGAATCGACAATTTCATTCTGCTCGATCCGCAATCAATCTATTGTCTTTCCCTATCTCGCCCGCGTCATCCACTTTTCCGATTCTCCTCGCGTAAACGCGAGTTTGAAAATGAAATCGTTTTGTCATGTAAGTATTTAAAGATCACACGAGATCCATTTCCTATTGCGACGTAGTAATTTGAAATTCGTTTCTTGAAATTTGTCATTCAATGTCTTCATCAATTGTCGTCATCAATTTGTCATTCATTGTCTCACAAAAATGTATTTATATCATACCTTTTCTGATATGTGTACTTTAACCATAGTGTTTTAAATTACATTTCATATACTCATATATCAAATCATTTAATACATTTTTGTTTGCCACCTCTGCCCATATGGATCAAATAATTCGTAGATTTTAATCTTTTCATCTTAATTGTTTATTGATAATTAAAAAAAAGGAATTTGCTTTATAATTTCTTTCTCCTTCTTTCTCTTCCTTTCTTATTCTTGAGAGGTCAACGTCTGTCGATATCGGTCTAGAGGGGTAAAATTGGATGGTGGTGTGCGAAGAGCGCGAGGCGAGGAGGTGCCGAGTCGAAAATACATATATACGTCATTCGGTAGCCGGTCGGTCGAAGTCTTCGGATTGTCCGAGAGTCGCTGATCAGGCATCGGTCCAAAAACTGGCCGCCGGCGACATCGTCCTCGCGACGTTCCAAAGTACACCGACTATTCGCACTACTAATACTCATCACAATGATGTAAACGAGAATGACACGTGCGCCGCGGCGAAAAATCGTAAAGTTTCCCTTCTAATAAAACTTTAACATGAGTTAACTATCCATGTTAGTGTGCCTTTAAACCAACTTGCTAATTACTCATTATTAATGTAGCTTTAATTTTGTCTACTTGAAATCATAGATTTTTCAACTATTTCTTTTTTTTGTAATATTTTAATCTAGAAAATATCATGCTTTATATTAATAATAATAATATTTTTGATAAAAGTAAAAAATGTTTTTATACTCCTCCAAGGGTTCCTATTAATGTGCCCTTCATTTGTGTCTGAATATTTGATCCATTTTAACATATATAATTATTAAAACACATAATAGATATAAGCTAATTGTTAAATTTAATATTTCATTTAAATCATTATTTTAATCATACTTACAATTCAATGTAACAATCATAACACAACGCTCTCAGTTTCAAGAAAAGAGAAGCTTAAAATCTTGCGATATTTTACTAGATTCATATAAATATCTTTAATATTAATTGTGATACGCATCTTTAGAAAAATATTTATTACACTTTAATATTATAATTAAAAATAGAATACCTTTGATATCGTATATAATAATTTAATTTAATAAAATAAAATCTTTTCTTATTTATTTATGTTAATTTTCTTTATGACTTATCTAAATGCAAAGGCACGCTAAGAGGGACAGTTGCTCTATGATTTTTACCGCTCTTCGCATTAAACTCTCAAATATTTATATACACATAAAACCTAATAATAAAATTTCTAAATACACGCGCAACTAAACAGCAAAACTTAAACGTTAAACCATCGCGAACGATAGTGTCCGTAGTAGACACTATAAATTCGAGTATAAATTTTGATACTAAAATAACAAAAAAATCCTGACTCATCTGGGCCACGCCGATTCTAAAATCTAAAAAGATGAAAGATCAAAAGACGAAAAGATAGCGAGGAAGGAAAGAGAATGAACTGTAAGTTCTCCTCGAAATTGAAAAGCAGGCGATTGTCTTTTGCCGCGCGAGAGGCATAACGTGATCACACACTATTCTTGTCGTCATTACAAGACAACTCGAGCCTAAGTATAGGAGGTCGGGTGCCTGCCTCCGTTTAAAAATACGTCACATACCGCCTGCCTTCCCTGCTACGTCTTTTCTCGCGGCCTGCTACTCTCGCTTCCTTCTTCGTCTATCTTCTTTTTCTATCGCCTTTTTTTTCGCACCTTTTCTTTCTTGCACGCATCGTGAAGGAAAAAGCGAGAGAAGGAGAGAAGAAAGAGAGAAAGACACGCCGATCAGCAGTGTTCAATGATTCACGACGAAAGAGTATTTTGGAGAGACGATCAATAGCGGTAGTTTCGAGAGCTGTGATCGTCAGCCGGCTGAAACGTGCGCGCGAAGGATTTCAGAACTCCGTTCTCACGATCTGCGGGATAGAAGTCTCAGTCGTACCTCGGCGGAACAGGCTGATTGCGACGACAAATAGAGCGATTTGAGATACTACAAAAGATCGCATCGCGAATGAAATTACCGTCCGATAAACAGAACGAAACTTATTTGTAGCGCTTAAACGCTGAGATAATGCGATCTATGAAATTTTTGCTCGTAGAAACGTTACGTGACTTACTTTTCTTTTATCTCGCAAAAAATTCAGAGATAGATTCTATGTATGTACGTTATGTATACTGCATGATATCTGAAAGTTTAGTTTTCCATAACGGCAATATCTTTTGATTATGTAAATAAAATATTATAAAAATATTCCAAAATAAGTTCAGTAATAAAATTTGAAAATTTCACAGTTTGAACTAATAAGAATAGAGAACGATATAAACATAAAAAGAAATAGGTATAAATTTTTCGTCATAATAACGGAAAGAACAGTTTTGTTAAAATATTTAAAATTCAGTTAAATACAAATAATAATTTTGTTATTGTTAGATTGTCAATATAATTATATGCAGGATGTTCAAACTAGTTGCTAAAATGTCAAAATTTTTTGCAACAATACTTTGCAACTTTTTACTCGACCAAATATGATAATTGAATAAAATAATTTCAACTAAATTTTCGGTTAATACAACAAAAAATAATTTTATTTTTCTAAATATTTAGTATCTAAGTATTATCAAATAAGCATAACTAACCATTTAGTAACATAACTAAATATTTAGAAAAATAAAATTATTTTTTATTTTATCAACTAAACGTTTGATTGAAATTATTTCACTCAACATTTGCTAGCTATTATCAGACTCTTTCTTTCAGTGTGCCTGAGTACTCAAAAATTTGCCGGTTCCGAAAGAATTCTTCTCTGCATGAGTAGCTCGATGACCTAATTGTAACAGCGTCGCGGAATTGAAGCTCGGACTCATTATCAACAGCGTTAATCAACAATTTCCCGACGTCGGCAAACCGCGAGCAAGGCTATTTTTTTGCATCAGGATCGACTGCGCCGCGTTAAACATTCGACGCCCTTTGGACTCAGACGGGGAAGCGCGATTAATTGTGAAAGATAATGAACGATCGATCACGCCGGTAATCGCCGGTTTGGTAATCTTACGTGAAACGCCGCCGGATCAAGGGGTTATTCGTTTCCCGTCGATTAGACTCCCCCTCGCAGATTTTCATGAACGCAAGTCTACGATCGACCGAGAAATATATTTATCGAGGGATGAAAATTTTACGATAAAATATAAAGTTACACTCGTTTAGATGCTGTATTTAGACGCTAAATACAGCTACTTGATCAAGAGATGCTGACCCGGTTTTTTTCGTCTATCCTGATAGATACAAAGAGTTACATAATGAGTTGCTTTAAATAATCTAAATTTAAAAACGCTAATTTGATAATATAATAAAGATTTAGTGTGTGTATGTATTTATTTTCACATTGAAAAAAAAGTACTAAATTTTAATCAATATTTGTTTAAATAGTTTTAAATATTTAGATATTAAATGTAAACATATATATATTTGATACAAAAATCATTCATTTTAACTTTATCATTTTTTTATTGAGTAAATAATTCATAAATTATTCACTGTAAATAAACATTTACTTAGTACTATTTAAAGAAATATATATTAAGATTTAATAAATTTTTTTCGATTTTTTTCGACCGTATGAAATTTTAGTCTAACCTTCAATTAGTATATTATAAGTATTTTAGCAATACATTTCTAATATTTTTCATTAAAAAAAAAAAAAAAAAAATCCACAAATTTCCCAGCTTAAGCTTAAGGAATAATCTCGATTTACCTAATTAATCGAGACTTTTTCGAAACAAATTCAGTACAATACCTTGATATTTTTCAATAATTAACAAAATTTCATAAAATTGTAACAACATTTTATTTCTAATTATATGGAATGTGTTATATTGATCTCGTCGTCCTTATCTCAGATTCTTCTTCACTATCTTTCCCCAATCTCAATTATTAATTGTCTTGATAAGCACGCCGCAAAGTAAAATTCTGCCAAAGTAAAGTTCGCGCTTGAAATTATAATAAATGAAGGCCTTTATTATCCGTTTGCACCTCGGGAGTTTAATCTTTCGAAAATCCTTTACTTTCAATCGCTTCTAATCCGAGGACTATTCCGATGTTTCCGTTTGGAAAAATCAAACGGGAAATCCCGAATAGATTAAAAAACAATCTGTAGCTGAAAGAAATCGCGAAGAAAGTGAAACAACCCGATTGTACAATTGATACGTAATTCATTGTTAAGATTGCTTCTCGGCGTGTGTTGCGGTATCTGGATTACTGAGAACAATTAACATCTTGCATTCGCGACAAACGCGGAAAAGAATAGCGTTATTATCCGGGGGCGACAAAACGCGGATGGTAGCATGGTCGTTAATCGAATCATATTGCCGAGTTAAATGCGGACGTCATCCGCAATTGCGGCATCGTGCAGTTTCCTTCCGCTGTCGACTCGTTACGCGAGTCTCATTATCGGACAACGCTACCGAGAGAGAGGGAGTCGATGGGAAGGGAGGATGAAATCGGTCGCGCTTTATTCTCTCTTTTCATCTAACAATGGTGAATGAAAGCCTGTTTGGCAAATGCAATATATCGCACCTGCTAATTTGAGCCGTTCTCACGCACGTTTGTCGTTTCATCGCGATGCACTTGCATCATTCGATACATTCACCAATTACAATACACAGTTTTTGTTATATCTAGCAAACATATATAAGATTTGCTCGAAAAAAAAAGAGATGACTTCCGATAAGATACGTTGTGGAATAAACTCGGTTATTATGGCCATATATACGAAAAAGATGGGATTATAGGCTGTAATCTCCAATAATTGTTAAATAGAGCATTTTTGTAGTCATTCTGAAAACCTATGGCCATTCTATCTCAAGTTTACCTTATTGCAAATGAACAGTGTGATTGGTAAGTGCATGATTTTCCTGAAGAATCTAGCTAAAAAATTTAACTAGATACTGATTTCAAAATAATTTTGTTAAATTATTAAAATAATTACGTATGCAGGACATTCAAGCTGGTTGCTAAAATATAAAAATTTTTTGCAGCATTGCTCTCATCATGCCTTGAATTTCTTATATTATTATTTTAATAGCCTAACAAAATTATTCTTAAATCTGTATCTAATAAGTTAAATTTTTATATATATCAATGAAATCATTTTTTCCGTATATCCTCCATTTTATTATGCCAATAATTATTTTTAATATCTTTCGAAGTCATTGAAAAATCGTTTAAGCTTCTTATTCTGTAATTCTTAATGACAACAACGATATCGTTATTGCTTTAAGAGTTACAGAAGGAACCTAATATTAGGAGCCTAGGTCAATTCTAATAGGTCAATTCTAAGCAGAATCGTAAGACTCGTAACTTGTTCTCGTAAAACTCATAAGAACTTATAACCAATATTCTCTAATTTTATGCATCGTAAGACATAAGATTATTCATAAATATTTACGATTTCTTGTAAATCTTATAGTTAGTAAAAAGCTGTCTGTAAAAATAATATCGTATAAAGATATAAACACTTCAAAATTCTAAATCTTACGAGAATGTGTTACGCACCTTACAATTTTATTTAGAATTTAGGCATAAATCTAGAATTCGAATAGATAAAAAGAAAAATATGTTGAGATATCTGATAAAACTTGTTTATAGAAATGTTTATAAAGCTCTGATGTTTATATATGAGCACAGTTTATGAAGTAGTCACATTAAGGAAAACGTACAGAAAATCTATCCTGCAGAAACGTGTTGCATCCGAAGGCACGAAAATGACGGAAAAACGCGACAGTTTAACCAGACGTAAACGTCAGTTGTCAAAGGCCGGCGCGCCGTAACTTACGGTTACACCGTTCGCATTTTTCCCTCGTAACATTCAGCCGTCGATGTTTTATAGCGCGTGCATACAAACGTGTCAAAGGTCAGGGATAAAAAAAAGATACATAGAGACATGCTTTCTCTTTTTCTCTCCCTTATGCTTCGCGTTGAACGGAAATAGATACATCAAATATCGGTTTTGCTCTCGTAATATATATTTCTTTTTATATTTAAGACTGAAAACCTATTTTGCGTTACTATTATTATAGAGAGACAGATAAATCTAATTTCTATAATGAGTAATAAAAACCTTAACGATTTAAGATGGATTTTTAAATAATATTTTCATTTTTAATTTATTATTGTTAATGATTATATTATTGTTAATGATTATTATTGTTAACGATATTATTGTTATATGCAATATATAGTATGCAACATAAAATGAAAGTGTTAAATAAATTTTATTTCGAGCTCTCTCTCTCTCTCTCTCTCTCTCTCTCTCTCTCTCTCTCTCTCTATCAAATGCCTTGAATCATCGTCTTTTTATTCCTGATTAAGAATGGTAACCTGACACACAAAAATTCGGCAATATTCGAGATTTAATTGATATCCCACGAAATATTTCTCTCAGCTATTAATCATACGAATTTCCGGAAAAATTAATGGTATCCATACGAAAGAAATCAAGCACTCTGATCTCAACTGATCTGAACAACATTTTGAAAGTAATTTTTCATACTCAGTTTTATAAGAAGATATTATTACTTTAACAAAATTTAAAAGTATATATGTATTAGGTGTAATAAAAAGAAATTATTTTTTTTCATGAAATTGAATGGAAAAATAATGGATTTCTTTTTACTACACCTAATATATTCGTTATTAATTTGCGTTCTTGAATGTATTACTAGATCGATATTATATATTATTAATTGTAATGATTAATTGTTGTCTTCGATCTTTGCCTTAGCATTAATACATCGATAATTAAATTTCAAATGCAATTTTTTTTTTACTAAATCGATTGATTAAATTTCTCTAAAAATGTTACTACGTTGTTCTTGATATCAAGTCTTTCCTAGATCGACAAAATCCTTTTCTCCGGCATCATACATTCCAGACGGAAGCTCTCGATCAATGTAGATTGCGAAATAACCCGCCTCCCTACTCTTAAACCAGCAATCCGTTCCGAAAATTCCCGTTACCGTCCGAGTCCACACGTGCATCATCAACAAGAAGGGAGAAGCGGCGCGGCGATGGGAAAGGGTAGAATGACTCAGAAAGTGTGCGTTTACTCACATTGTTGCTTGTGCCTGGACTCCATGAGCATCATTTGTTCGTGTTTGTGCCACGCAGCGTCGGTAGTGTCGGTGCCGGCGATGCCCCTCGCCCCCGCGGAGGGTGGCTGGACACCCCCGCGTGTCCCACCGCCCCCGCCACCGTACTCCATAACGGCGGCGGCACCCTACTCCGCCCTTTCGCTGCTGCCCTCGGCAGTCCTCAGACGCTCACAACATGGAGCCAGCCCTCTCGATGCCACACGATCGCTCTCTATATTTCCTTCCTCTCTTTACGCTCTCTTTCTCTTTTTACCTTTCTTTCCTTCCTTCTTTTTCACTTTTTTCTCACTTCTCGCTTTACCTTCGACACTTGTTCGCCTCCTTCACTGTGGTTTCTTTCACGAAATATATATATATATATATATGTATGTATGTATGTATATATATATATATATATATATATATATATATATATATATATATATATCGGCTTGATCAGTCTCCGCGAGAGGGACTATTCCTCTGTAGGGGGAAGAAACACCGGCGATCCGGACTGGAGAACATCGAAACAACGTCCAAACAACCGTGACGCGACGGTATCCTTTCGCTCTCTTCTTTTTCTTTCTCTTCTTCTTCTTCTTCTTCTTCCTCTTATACTCCACTTGACGATTCGGCTTCAAGAGAAGCAGCCTAAATCTTCCCTCGTCCGAAGATGCTTTCGAACATGTCGTTTCTCGCTTCTCTCCGGCCAGGGCGCGTCTCTCTCGCTCTCATACGAAAAATAGCTCTTATTTACACGCACGCTCACGAATCACTCTCTTTCCTCTTCTTCTTATTTATATATTTATATATTTATTTATATAAGTATGTATGTATATCTTGTGTTTCTCTCGTCCTCTTTTTCTCGTTCTATAATATATATATATACACATATACGTATATATTGTATATATATATTTATTTTGCACCTCTCTCTCTCTCTCTCTCTCTCTCTCTCTTTCACGTTTTGACTAAAATTCTACTAGCTTTTGGCGGTGATTCGTTACGGTTTTTTTTCTTTTTCCTAAATATATGTATAGTAAGAGGGTTCAGCCTTCGTTTTCTGTCTGTCAGCAGGTGCGTATTTCGAAAGGGAGGGAGGGGGGAGAATGAGAAGGCCCGCTTACTTCGCGTCACCGTCAGCCTCCATGCTTCACCGGTGGCGGGCCAATACGACGACGATACCTGAAATCAAAAATATGTGAAACATTAATATGTTGTCAACAGCTACAGGTATTTTACGCTAGGTGAAATTTCAAGCATATTATCGTTACATATTGTGTTATATTAGAAATATCTCGCTGCTAATTAAAATATCAAAATCCTAGCTTCAATAACCAAAAATTCTTATAGTAAGTGACTGGTTGGACAAGCCATTATAATCCTTTGTATATTAGATACAAGTCCGCATTTAGAAAGGATGATTTTCCTCAAATAATTAAAAATTTAGATAGATACAGATTTAATTTTATTTCGGTAGATACAGAAATAATTTTGTTGAACTATCAAAATAATTATGTAAGAAACTCAAGCATGGCATGATAAGCAATATTGCAAAGAGTTTTGACATGCTGACAATCGAGTGTCCTACATTTATAATTATAATTATTTTGATAGTATAACAAGATTATTTTCAGATCTGAAATCAGCTAAATTTTTAGATATTCCAGAAAACCATTCTTTTTGTGTATCTATTAATTGGAATTTTAATTCATTCAATCATAAAGGAATAAATAGATACTTATAATATAATTAATCTATCAAACATTATGGTCAAAATAACCAGAAATTCAATTAATCAGATAATCAGAATTCTGACTGACAAAACCAGAACGCATTTTGAAGTATCTAAAAATTTAGCTAGAAGCAAATCTAAACATAATTTTGTTTGGACCATGAAAATAATTATGTAAGACGCTCAAATTGATTGCTAGAACGTCAAAACTTTTTGTAGCATTGCTCATCATGTTTGAGATTTCTATGTAATTATTTTAATGTGATCCAACAAAGTTATTTTCAGATCTATATCTAGCTAAATTTTTAAATACTTTAATAGAATCGTTCTTTTTGTATACCTCTTTTTGATACAACCAGAACATTATACTCAGTACATGTATTGGATTGTCCGGAAAGTTCGTGTCTAACCTATATAATTTAATAAATGTATACTAAAATTTAAATTTTCTGCGAAAATTTTCAATTTTTTCCTTCAACATCGACTCGAACTTTCCGGACAACCCAATACATACAAAATAAACGGAGATACATGTATATATGCATATATAAAAATCAAAATAGATCAGATTTGTCTTGGAGATTTTTAGAATCTGAATACACAAATATCGAGACGCCCTATCGTGGCGCACGGCATAAAGACGGGAAGGCGCGCCATCATAAATTAACAATTCAAAAAATAGCTAAACGGCCCATTGTCATGCGATACTGAAGTACGTTTTACGTCCCATGTATATGTTATACTCGTCGAGAATCCCACCGAAATCGTCCCGCGAGAGCGGTAACTAATTCCCTAATGCAACAAAGTTCATCGGTTTCAAGTAGCAAACTAGCAACCGTTACATTAGCACAGATTGTTGCAAGCCAGCGGCGCAACATCCACCGAACCACCATCACCACCACCACTACCACTACCACCACCACCATCACCACCACCACCACCACCACCACCACCACCACCACCACCACCACCACC
>Ga0157363_1004910_pt1 | contig 12423 bp, 3 predicted proteins | sample AttsexASBM1_FD_111477 | JGI IMG/M metagenome (GOLD analysis project Ga0157363, IMG submission 111477) | Fungus gardens microbial communities from leaf cutter ant in Ribeirão Preto, State of São Paulo, Brazil - Atta sexdens ASBM1 | ecosystem: Host-associated > Fungi > Mycelium > Unclassified ...
ATTTCGACATTCGAACTTCGAAACTTTAATATTAAAATGTTTGAAGAACTAAAATTATATAATTATTAATTTAATATGGTTAAGTAATGGAAAAAATAAAGTGATACAATTTTAAACATGATATAATTTGGAACAAAATAAAATTAATCAATTTTCGAAATCAAGTTTGGTAAATTTAATCTCATTACGTAGAGAATATTGAAGAATATCAAACAGGAAAAATCAAACTTGGACTTCGAAAAATAGATTCAAATTTTATTAATTTCAGAATTGTACTGTATTTGAAATCGTACTATCTTATCCTATATTTTCATTAAAAAATATACAAATATATTTACAAATACTTATATATTACGATTATACATTTTTTTTTCTATTTGTATAAATATTTTTTTTCGACGCTTCGAAGTTAACTTAAACTTCGAAAATTCGGAATTAATTTGAATGGAAAATACTAAATATTAATATGAATTCAAATATTTTCGAAGTTTCAAATTCGCGAAGTTATAAAAAGTAACAACCTGAATTTCAAGCAACGTGAACATCTGATAAATAATAATTATTCTTTTCTCCATTTTCGAATAACCATTAATTGCACAATGAAGAAACATTTTTTTTCCTTTGAAATAACACGCGTAAATCAATTTTAAAAAAAAGATCTCGTGAGTTTCTGTCGTAATCTAGCTTCAACAATCAGCTTTGTAATGCATTGACTTCGCTTATCGAACACAAACGGGAATCTGGCGAGAAACATCGTCAAATTCCTGGTAACAGTGATGAGTAACGAGTACCGCGAGGATGGTTCAAAGAAATGACGTGACTTCGAGAATCAAACATTTTGCTGCACACGTGCGTTCCTACCGAGGCGGTTGAAAAGAGCAGCCTCGGCTTCTTGAAAACAATTTCGCCGCTGGAAAAGTATAATTACTGGTTGGATAAACCGTTGTCAGAGACCTGACAGACAGGTGAACATTGTTCGATGAGCAAAGTTCGTTCGTGAGCAAAGATCACGCATCTTATTGAAGCTAATTAAACAACGACGTGCTAATTAAACGACGTGCGCGCGGAAGATGCAGAAGTTCTCCGCAAAAATGAAGAATTATATTGCGCTTTATTACGCAAACACAAATATAGTTCTGTGTGGAAGTATAGAAAAATGTAAATATATTTATTGACGATTAATTCTCGTATCGATATTTTATAATATAAAAAAAAATGAACGAAGAGTCGTAGAATTTAGTTATTAGTTATGAAGTCACACTCATTATGAAATACCAAAGAGGTATTAATCATGATGTAATCATTATAAAATTATACGGGCATATAATAGCATTGAATACATAATATACGCATGTGATAACATACGCATAACATACGCATTGATTATTATAAAATCGTGCAGAATTCTGTGTTATATTTGCGTGCGACTGGTTTTTAGAAGGAAGTTTACAGCATGCCAACAGATGGCGAAATAATGCTAAAAAGCTATTAGATGTATCAGAGTTATTTATATCGATCTTCATTTTCTCTCTTTCTTTCGATATATATATATATATATATATTTCAAAGATAAAATAAAGGAAAAGAGAGTATGTTAAAAAATAATTTAAGACGCCCATTTATAAACTTTATATTTATATAAACAATATTGTCTTAGGGTATTTATCTTCACAATAGTATAAAAAAAAATTAAATGGTACATGTCTTATTAAAAATAATATATCAATATATGTGCGCTTGATAAGTTTTCGATATCGATATACAAATACAAAACAATATAAATAAAACTTGGGAATTATCGATCGATAAACGTATCTTCCATTTTAACGACACGAAAGATCGCAAGAGAGTATACAAAAAAAAACAGAGAAATAGATGATAAATAGAGAAGAGATAGCAAGCTTGTCGAATGCGATAACGGAAAGAACGGCATAAGAAGTTGAATTACTCGCGTAATCTCACGCGTCTAGATAGCTGATAAGCGTTAAGTAATAATAGATATTTCATCCAGAGTGCATGCAGCCGATACGCGAACCCCGATAATCAATAAGCGATAAACGACGGCGCCGTTTTAAGGACCAGCGATGCGCCGGGCGAGCCTGTGACTCATTCAGAAATCACGTGGCAATTGCGCACCTGATTAGAGTCTCCGATTTCTTCACTGATATTTCAAGAGACAAGGAAGACGGATAAAACGATCAGATCAGATAAGGGAAAGTTTCGTCGATTATTTTTTTGGAACAAAGCAAGGAATGGAATCTCTCAAAAAATATCTTCTGCAACAATAAGCAAAAATAAGCTTCCGCAAAATACGATAAAATCAGTTTGTTTGCTCAAAATCAAGTACATTTTTATCTTGCTGCACTTTAATTAAAAGTTAAACCGTCAAATTTCTTGAATATATTTGAAAGCTCCGATATGGAGATTGCTCTTCTTTTTCCATAAAGTTTTTTGTAAGATGAAATTTTTGTAAAGTTAAACTAAAAAAATTATGGGACATCCTATTTATTACATCAGAAGTATTCTTTTTCTTTCTTTAAATATTTCCGTTAGCTTCATTCATATTCTTTTAATATATTTTAAAAAAGGGGATAATAAGATTTAATGCACGAAAGAATGTTAACTAGATTACCCGCAATCTCTGCAAAACCACAGCTTCGGTCGACTTACCATACATACACTGCGTGATAGATCAGACTATTGCAGCTTCATATAGTATACATGTAAAGGATTTTGCTGACATATCTAAAAATTCAGCTAAATACAGATCTGACATAATTTTGTTGAACTAAAATTGTTAAAGTAATTATGTATGTATGTAACTCAAACTGATTGTTAGAATGTCAAAATTGTTTGCAACATTGCTCATGCTTGAGACTTAATTATTTAGATGGCAAACAAAATTATTTTCAGATCTGTATGTAGCTAAATGTCTAAATAATTTAACAAAATTGTTTTTTCTATGTGTAGCAACTTAATATTTTAACTTTGCAGATAGTTTTTTATTACTAATATAATACTAATATAAATAATTTACAAAAAGATAAATAAATACAAAAAGACTTTGTATTTAATTCATTTTCACGCCTGTAGTCAAAGTTTATCAAATCTTTTCATTTAATCGTTTCTACCTTCCCTTTAAAACGTAGTGTTTTAAAGGGAAGGTAGAAACGATTAAATGAAAAGATTTGATAAACTTTTATGCTTCAATATAAAAAATTAGATAGGTATGGCGTAATGTTTTGCAACGAGATCACGAATGATTTTTCGCAGTAGAATGATAGACGTTACATGGCGTTTTTGGGATGATTGCACTGCGTTGTGCGATCTTGTCCTATAATGAATTCGATTGAACGCACTAGTGCGCACTGGTGCATATTAAAACCGTTGTATACTGATTTGATTTGAGTGTAAATGTAAAATGCAAATATTTTGAATTATATAATACATATTTTACTAACAGCACAATCAAATTTATTGAGGATTTCACGAATTTGAGAATTTGACTTGTTTTTATATTAGTATTAAACGTACAGTTTTACGTCAATTTGTATACAGAGGCTTTAATACACCAGTATGCGCACTAAGTACGTTCAATCAAATTTGCTAGTTAATTCCGATAAGAAATCGTCTATGACGACATACTTACCCAATTTGTCTCTGTTATCTTATCTTATCAAAGAGTGCTAGACCTTGAAGGAATTTGAATTGTTATTTAGAAAATATTAATGTAATTTATCATACATAATTTGAAGCTGATCGTAAGAGTAAACGATACACATGTATACACATCAATGACAAACATATTTTATAATCCGAATAATTATTTCACCGTTTCATATCAGTGAGCGTGATTAAGTGCGTTATTATTATTCAGCGAAAAAATCATTTTGGCAAGATTTGATCGGATCAAAACGACATCGATTAAATCGCCTATGGACACACATTTGCCAAGGAAATAATTAATTCATTGCACTGAACGCTGCGATTAAATTTCCAATTTTTATTAATGTGAACAAGAATACCGGCTCTAAATGCTCCAACAATCACGCGTTATAACAGATTGCAAATATTGTTTCACTGGGAGTCGTTAAAATGTCATCGTGTATGCAAAATTTAAGCGGAGTTATAAATGTATATGGAGAACACGCGAATGATGCAGCATCGGAGATTTTGTGCCACGAGTGATATATTAGCAAATTATATTACAAAGTTTATAACGAAATATTAAGTGATATATTATATATATCGCGAAGCGTATTATTGATCTCAAAATTATTTCTTTTCTCTCTTTTTTTGCTTGATCTTAAATTTGTTAAAAAGCGATCAGATTGTGATTTAATGTTAGACGTGATTGTCGTGAATGGTTATAGAAAGATATTGCATAACAAAGATAAGTTAAGAAAGGTAGCACCTACGTTGTAACAGCACTATATTCGTACTCCAATCGATCGATTAATACCATCAACCCCAACGACATTTGTTATGTCTCTTCGTATGAAAATATCTTTCCATACTTATATATTAGATTTATAAAATATGTAATATAATATATAAATATTTTTTTAATACAATATATGCACTGAGAAAAATGTCTAATTAGATTAATTGAAATTCTAGTTGGAAATGGACGAATTAGAATTTTCTGGTTAAATCTACTAGACTTTTAGTATTCTAGTTGAGATAGCCGAAATTTCTCAGTTGATATAATAAATTAATGTTATTAATTTTTTAAAGAAATAAATATCAAACTTATTCATAGTCGACTTCCGCTTTGGACTATTTTTTTTTCATAGAATTAAATTAGCTAAGTATTTATATATACAAAAGTGCGTGTCTCAATATTTATATGCAAGCATTCCGGATATAAATATTGTTACATATTTATATCTATCGTGCAACCTACACTCCCCACGCGAGCTCGATTATAATTTTATTTCACCGTCACGCGACGTGATCGTTATTTACTTTTTGTACCGGCTTTGCGACGCACACCCTCGTTAAAATGCATCGTATGCGCACTATGTGATATAGAAGGTGTCCCAGAGAATAATGCAAATATTTCGCTGGTGGATTTTGATTAATTATTTTCAGTGAAATATCACATCCTCATGGATTCGATAAAATACAAAAATCCTATTTATATTACAATCCAGTGAAGAACACAATGTGACTCTTATATCATACATATTCAACTCAGTAATTAACAGTAGAAACGATTAAGAAATTATATTACATCTGACCTAAATGTTAAAATATTCTTTATCTTAAAAATAACGACATACCTAAATAATTAAAATATTTTTTATCTTAATAATAATGATAAACCGGACTTGTGTTGATATATCTTTCAGTTAAATTTATTTTGGAATATACTAGTAAAATATTTACATATTCGGGAGACTATATCAGATGCTAATATCCACGATCCTGGTTCATCGTTCGTTCCAAGTAATACCAAATGACAAGCTTCGTGGTTGGAAAACCCACGCGCGTTCTCCCACGTGCGAATCGACTTGAAAGGACGTCTTCCTTTCAATGAGAAGGTGGCGGTTTGTTATGCAATCGATAAAATCAATGAGAAGGGAATAAAGTAGAGAAATCATAATAATTCCAACTGCGTATAATGTCCATCGACTTTCTGCCTAATAATGATAATTACGTTAATATTATGGAATTCTGCCAACGTTTCAAGATTTTTTAGGAAAAAAAGGAATATTTCAACATTTTTTTTTATTGATATCGACGACGTCTTCTGACAGTAACCCTAATTGTAAAAAAAATTATTCGCAAAAAGCGAATAAAGATTCTAAATTAAATTATCACCTATAATATAATCATCACTAAATCGTTATTAAAATATCCAGATATTAATTCCAATATTGTTCAACTGAAGCTATATTTCGCTCAATAAAATATCAATATAGATATGAAATCAATAGATTCGAAATGATTAAAAATAGAGTGTCTCACAAATCTAATTCCTCTAGAATTCAATATAACCAATAGATTTTCTTGCTATTTTAGTTTGAGTTCTACTTACCAAAGTATATAATTATGCAAGTAAATTCCTGCAGATAAAATTAATGATAACGTCGTTGTCTTATATTCGTGTCAATTATTGTAAAAATGACAGTTCAATATTTATTATCTATATAAATGATCCTGTTACATTTTCAATTTGCTAATATTCGTCCTATTCGTATTATGTTTTGCATTACGCAAAGGCTAAATGAAAGGTACATCAACGTCAAGACAGAGAATTAATTTTTCTGTGACGTTCATCGTACGACGACCCACGGTGATCATTAAGAGTACTATCACCCGCTGCTTCGTGCACAATGTCGCGAGTAAATTCTGACGTTGAGGCAATCCAATTGTGCCTCGCATTCCAATTTATCATCCGTGTTTTCTATTATTACTCGCTCTGTATATGCACGGGTCTATCTAATTGTAAGCAAAAAGTGGTAATAAAGGCGGTTGCAGACTTAAGACGCTGCAACATGATTACGTTGCTACATTAGAAACAGCATGAATTGCAAAGGTACGTATGTACTACAACAACACACGTTAGGACGAAAGAAGCGTATCCTGTACTCAGAGACCGCAAGGAAATCCCGTGTGTCACAATCCACCACTTTCCTCACCGCGACGAGGCAAGTCTTTATCCTCGATTTTATATACCTTCTGAAGGACCCGTATGAGAGATCGTTCGACACCGTGTCACTCGCCAAGAATATTCTTGGAAGATGTCTATATAAAGATACTTACTCTTCTCGGGAATATGTCTTTAAATTTTATAAAGGAAACACTTGTTATTTATTTTCTTATTTGTAATGAAAAGAACAATTTTGCTGAAATATCTAAAAATTTGATTATAGATACAGATTTAAAAATAATTTTATTGGATTATCACAAAATAATAGGAAATTCATGATGAGCAATGTTACAAAAAAAAAAATTTTGATTCTCTAACAATCAGTTCGAACATTCATTATTTTGGTAGTTTTATAAAATTATTTTTAGATTTGGATGTAGTTTTAGATATTTTAGCGAAATCATTCTTTCCCTGTAAATTAAATCCAATATAAAGTACGGTGTATTGTTAAAAATTATATCATATAACTATATAATTATATACGTAATCTTTCAACTTTTTTAACATGAAATATCACCGTAGGAAGTAAGTAATTTAAAACAATTGACGTTCTTTATGAGATACGCAATATTCTTTTAAACAAACGCAGCATAGCGAACTTTTATACTCATACGTTTAATCTTTGAAATTCATACGAGGATGCATACTCGAGTTTATCAGTTTTAAGTGAGTAGCGACGCTCTTGTTTAACAAACTAGCCTGCCAAGAGAACGGACATCTTTCAAAGGAATTTTATTCTATACGCTATTGGCCACACGCTCTTTGTTCCCACGCTACTGCACTTTAGCACGCATAATAACGTACGACGAGGAAGAGCGTGGGTGTACAAGGTGCCATGGCTCTGCCTACATAATCGCAAAGAGGGTCCGTAAAGCCGGGGGTGTTAACTTCCGTCATCCGGGACGGCGCGCGCGTGTGAAGGGGTTTGTTTAACGAGGGTAGTTCGCCCCGATGCGGCGTGGCCGTAAAAGCAAGCACATCTCATATTATTATTTAATAAAAATTATAACGACAAGTTATTACGACATCTCGTTTTGATTAGGTTAGGCATATTTCTTTGCGCCTGAATTTTAATGGCATATTCTATAGTCACACAAACTTATTTCGAAGTCAAACTGATTTTCTTATAATTCGGAGTTAATTTGAATATGACAGTCTAAGCATTGAACACCGATAATGTTGAATTTTAAAGGCACAGTTGATTTTTTTATTATAAATTTTAGTAGAGAAATTTAAATCTGTAAAAAATAAGTAAAATACAATTTGACTTCTATTATGGTAAAAACTCGTTGTTTAAAACTTTCACAAATATGTAAGAATTTTTTTAGATTTTTATACAGTTCAAAATAATACGTAAAAAATCTGCTTACATTGCTTCACATTGCTGACGATAAATTAAATAATATAATAATCACAAATCATTATCTTTCTTGTTTTGTTATAAGCTGAGAAAAAGGAAAAGAATCTAATCGTTATTTGAAGAGGCTTCCGGAATATTATACTTCAATTTCAACATTAACAACACACAAACAGACAAAACTTCTGTGAGACTTTATGAAGAACTCTAATAGCCATTCCTACACGCGTTATGATTTAATAATCGCTCATTTCGCCATCGCGATTAACACTTTAGCTGACACATTTCTTGTTGACGGCTCGTATAAATCATTGTAGCGAACTACACTTTGGATCAATCCATATCCACTAGACATCTTTTCAACCGTAACGAAAGCGTTCTCAGTAGTTGCTGAATGGTTTGAATACCATAACGATGTCTCTTCAGTAAACCATCATTTCCGAAATCTGATAACCGAAGCCCTGATTTCCATATGTGCCATCATTAATAACGATTGAGTCTTTCAATGCATGTAATCTGGTATTTTCGATCTTTTTCTCCCTTTCTCTTTAACATGGATTACTATCGGTGCTGTAAAGCAATATTCATCAATATATATCGCTTTCTGTCAAAACTTTTTTCTCTTTCTTTCGCATCTTTTTGAATGCAATATGCATAATTAAAACAGGTATAGTATATTCAGTTAGTTTCTCATTGCTTATCAAGATTCATTGAGAAACATATATAAAATTATCTTCAATGGAATACTTCATTGAAAACAGCATAGAATAAGCTGGATCGAAAACAACGATTATTATATAGCATCCTGTTTCTAGCGATGAATCTGTCGACGTTCTGTAAGTATTGTAAGTAAAAGTCGTTCGCAGACTGAGACGTGCTGATTACGCTACCATTATAGGTGCTGGATGCGCCTGTGACGAAGAAATATAAAATTAATGCAAAATTCCACGCGCTTTGACCGGTCGGCTTTCCAAGACGCCTCGGGTGTTGTTTTCTAAAGATCGTTATTTGTTGATCGCGCTGTATGTGTCCGTCCACTTATAGGCAAACTGCTCCGAGAGGAGCGGAGCGCAGTCTATACCGGCCAGACACCTTTCTATCCTTGTAGGCCCCGCGAACAGGAGTTACCGGTTGGAATGCCATCGCGTTGTCACGTTTAAGGTCCATACACACGTTAACGATGGTCATTCCGGTCTTACGTCAGACATCATAGATCCGGGATTCGCGCAAGACAGATCCGTTCCAGCATTCCATGGATTGTTGTAGTTCTGTCCGACTCATAATGATATGTGATCTTTCGTGGAAACGGTATTCTTCGAGGAAGGAAAGGAAAGGCACGTTCGAGGAAACTAAGAAAGCACGTAAGTTAACGAGATTCGATCGTAAATAAAAAAGAGACTTTTACAAAAGAATTTAAAATAAGTCTAACAATAGAATTTCAATATTCTTTTTTATAAAAGATGGAAAGTAGAAATCTTTGAGGAAAAATATTATTTTGCAAGAGAAAGCTAATTTTGATCAGAATAATTTGATTATACATAATAAATTTCGAATAACTAAAAGGACTTTTCGACGTTTTATGAAATATTCAACAACGTAAGTTATTATTATATAGTTATTAGATATTATTATATAGTATAACTGAAAATTTTTCGAAATTTTAAATTATAGAACATACTAAACTTACATTTGTCTTGTTATAAAAAATCTATATATACTAAAACTAATTATGCAACCAAAAATATAAGTAACTTAACCTATGTGTGTGTGTGTGTGTGTGTGTGTGTGTGTGTATTATTTTTTTGCATTTTTATCATTAACGCTTTTATTAAATATTCCATTATTAATGGAATGTTTAATCTACCTCTTTTTTTTTATCTTTCAAAATAATCTAATTTTTATATCTATTTAAGTACTTTCAACCTATTCAATTATCTATTAAACATTGATCGATTATTCAGCACTTCTTAGATTGTACTATAATTTATGTTTTTTATTATGACTGATGGTCACCCATAACTAGCACTTTTCAATAGAGCCCTCATAGTGATAAAAAATTAAAAAAAAAATCTGTTATTAAAAATTCTGTTTAAATATCTAATATAAAATTTCAAGCGACACAAATAGATAACGAATACGAAAAAGATAAAATATACAAAATTTATTGATTGTGTATACTAAGTAGATGTGTTACAAAGTAAAACTTTTCGAATATTACTAATTTTATTTTTATTAAATTTCCATTAATTTTCCTAACTTTATTGAACTGCTTAATAAAACATATATCTGGCAAATAACTTTCATCTATGAATATACCTTAATGTTCTCCGTTCGATAGGTGTTCCCCAGTTTCCAGTGCCACGCGACGCGCACACATACGCGAGCGAATGCTAACGCGCACCTTCATTCTATTGACTAGCCGCGATCGCGCGCGAATTGTCGCGCGTGCATGCGTGAGGTTGCTCGCCTTGTGTGACCTCGCCGCGTCACGCACGCATATTTAATTTTCATTGGCCCGATGCGTTGCGTATCGGTAAACCTGAAATAATTAGAGAGACGGGAGCACGTGATTAACGGACTCATTAACACGAATGAGAGCGGAAATAATTGTTTTTGCGGATTTCTATGGAAGATTACTGGATATTTTAAGAACGCGTGCTGATTGGAATCACGCCGAAGTAAAACAGTTAATAGTAAAACGTAAATGAGAATTATTATAATGTACAAGAGACAATTGCCGAAAGTGTACAGAAACAAAAAGATGTATTCTGTTAATATTTGTCCATATTACTCATTTCTTATTTATTTTATATTTTTATCATTAAATTGTTTATATTATAATAACATAAAATATTGATAAGATATAATTTAGATGTAATATGCATTTAATAATTCTCCCCTGACGTTGACTATTGTCATATTAGAAATTTTATCTCATAAAAATACATTAATCATCTCCTTTTTATGGGATATCAAAATTATCACGATAGACATGTATAAATAAATGCGATTAAATTATACTTTATGCAATTAGGCTCGCGATAGCATTACACTATCCAATAGGTAAGAACTAACCCCAGCTAGAACCACCCTTCTCATCAGGAGCTCCTGCGCCGTTGGAGGTATTCTTGTCTATCCCGAAAGTAACCCGGAAAAGCGGGTAGCTTGGAAAACATTCTCGAAAAGTCTAGGCGATTTTACCAGGAATGCAGACCGGCTAACAAGCTGCATTCGTCAATCGATCTGCTTTGCAAGACATCACGATGACATTTCTAATATAATCCGTAATGTCAATCTGATGACCTATTGCCCATTATCGATTGGACAAACATCTAATTCCGTTCCGAAACACTGTGCGTCGCATATTTTATGTATATATAGACGGATGCGTTGCATCATATTACCGCGCATATTGTTTCCTATTTTGTAAACATTTATGCAACTCTTGAAATTTTATATTAACTACAAGGTCGTAGTGTTCATATATTTAGCTAGAATGACATTCGCCGCGGCGTAAAACTGCATACGTGATAAATTTTATGTAAATTCACGATGAATATTTGTATTAAAGTAAATAACTGCTGCTGCCTCATTCTCTTAACGAAGCGTTAATTTCGCTAATTCATCACAGATTAAAATGTGATGAATTTATTATTACGGTAGCCTTTTAATGTTCATAATCGCATCATGTATCACAGGTCGAATTAATGTTAACGAAATTAATAAAACGAACAATTTCGGCGATAGCTTTTATTATATCGAATAACTAAATCGATTGTCGTTATCTAAATGCATTACGAAAATGAATTATGAAAGCAGATATTGCTGCGAAAATGTCATATCGTGTTACGCCTGACATGAAAATCACGCAACGCCTATTAACGTTGTTGAAAACAATTTAGAGTGCAAAGAATCAAAATGTATATTTAATTCACTTAATTTCTATAATAAATAAATTAATCTTTATGGTCACACGCTTGAAGAGAAAACTTTTAATCACGGAAATTTTGATTTTACTTCAATTGAGGATTATTATATTAAAACGAGAATTATTTCATTAAAACTGTTTTAGAGAGTTCGCATAGATTTAATTAATTATCCTTTCTCTTTCTCTCTCTCTCTCTCTCTCTCTCTCTCTCTCTCTCCTCTCTCTTGGCAGTACAAACAATGAGCTAATATTTTCTCTCCTTTCTATGGTCTATTTCATCAGATAGGTCATCACCGTTATTACGTGTCGAGATAAATGTAGAATTTGTGAAATAATGTTCAGCGGAATTGTGTTGACCAGGATCAGTCATGTGATCAACATTTTGTCGGTCAGCAAATCGTAGTTTTTCCATGAAAATGGAATTTTGACGAAAAATTGAAGCACCAATGTAACAGGCTAACAAACGCGCGAGTAGGAAGC
>Ga0157363_1004911_pt1 | contig 12422 bp, 11 predicted proteins | sample AttsexASBM1_FD_111477 | JGI IMG/M metagenome (GOLD analysis project Ga0157363, IMG submission 111477) | Fungus gardens microbial communities from leaf cutter ant in Ribeirão Preto, State of São Paulo, Brazil - Atta sexdens ASBM1 | ecosystem: Host-associated > Fungi > Mycelium > Unclassified ...
AATATACATAGAAAAAAAAAAAAAAGATATATAATATATAAAAAAGAAAAAAAAAAATATATATATATATATATATATATATATATATATATATATATATATATATATATATATATATATATATACACAAATTTTCTTATTCCTATATATATGATATTTATAATATATGTCAAGATACATTTTTTCCAGTAATGCAGTGAATATATGTCTTGAACATCTTGGTACTAATACTTTGCCAATATTAGCTCTCTGTGATGGAAAAGATCCTAAGCAGAGCAAGCTTATTGGTACCATTGTTTCTCAAGATTGGTTTACCACACTGGAAGCTGTTTCTACTGGTACGACAAATCTGGCTACAATAAAAAACAAATCTCACAAAGTCGTACAAGAACATCTTAAACATCCGTTTACACAAGAACATAATGTATGTAATATATAAGATTTTAATTGTTTTAACATTAGAAACAGAGATTTGATTGTTTTTTTTTTATATATGTAGATTAAAATATCTATGTTTAGTGCTCTTGACTTGTTTGGGATAAAACAAGAAACAATCGATTGGGATAAAACTGCCAAAAGTGATTTTGAAGGAAGCATTAGCATTGAAATGCATTCAAGTAGCTTAGATTCAAGACCGTCAAAAATTACTTTGGTATGTAAACATAAAGATTGGAATATTATGTATATATATTTCTATATTATATATTTTTCTTGTATCTATAAATATTTACAGATAGCTCAAATAAATGCCGAATGGAAAAATAGTCTATTAAAAGAACTGAGAGATCAGTTATTTTTATTAAGTCAGTATTTATCAATAATAGATGAATGTAAGAAAAATATTGGACTGCAAAACTCGATAATATTTACAACATCATATTCAGAGGTAAACAGATTTCTGCATATGTCAAACATAACAACATATTTACCATTATTTTTCCTATCTCTGATCATGTGCGTAAATGTTTTAGGAACATGACATCGTAAACGAAAAATTAAATCTTTTGCTGAATGGAGATTCCAACTTTTGGAAGTCTGATAATAGAAATGTTAAGGAAAATAATCACATCAATAAAGAAAATTTTGAAATTGATGCAAAGCTGCGGGAACGTGTACAAAATATTTTTTTGAGGCATGATATAGATTTCACCGATCTTTTATGGGAAATACTTATAAGTAAGTTAGAAATTTTTCAAGTATATTTGCTTGTTATATGTTACATGAATAGTTAATTGTATATTCTTCCGTATGCAAAGAGGCTTCAACATATCCACAAATGATAAACTATATTGAAACAGTTTTGAAGGAAATTATTGAGCATAAATTTACACCACAGGTAATTAACAGAAACGTGTTCTTTTGTCTGATTTATCACAGTTATAAGTTTAAAAGTTTAAGGGATTTGTATATAAAAAAATGTATATAAGTATATTTTGACGTTTTTTTTAGATCAATGACACAAATTTAACGAGATTTGTAAAATGCATTTCCAATCTGCATCATCAAGAAACAATATCTCATTTATTAGTGGGAAGTGTACCATTAGAATTTGTTGTAGATATAGGATTTGAGAAGCTTATTCGAGATTATTTATATATCTTAAGAGGAGCACGATTTATCGATCTACACGATATTCGGCAAAAATTAAACAATATTTCTTCCGGAATCTTCAACACAGAGAGCTACAGGTAATATAAATAAAATTTTTGTAAATTGAACAGATCAGAATCAATTATGGTATTACGACTTTATTACTTGCAGGAATAAATTGATTATGTTAGCGCAAATTCATATCTGTTTGGAATGTATGTTACTTATTGAAGCACATCTGGAATGTCCAATTGAAAATTTGCAAAATCTGTTTGCTTATGCTTACAAAGAGTTCGTATCTGAACAGTCTCCCTTACAGCATTATTCTGATCTTTGTAGTCGAATTTTCACTTTTACGGTGCCTCTACCCAACGCGTTAGCTAATGAGTTAAATAAGATGTACGTAATGCTGACAGTATTATTTGATATAAATATTTTTAAAATTTTATTTGCTTGTGAAATAATACAAAATTGTAGTAAATGCTATAAAACACATCTTATTTCAGGAATCCCTCTGTATGGAGAGCTTCTGTTTCATCTCATTCTGTTGCATCGATGCTAACTACTACTACCTATTACAATAAACTGCCTATTTTTCCAACAAATATATATTCTACTGGTAAAGCAAATAATTAAAAAAAAAAAGAAATTGTGTTATAAAATAAGACTGAATTCTTGTACTAATTTTATTCTTTTTGCAGACAATGTAGATGTACAGGAAGAAATAGTCTATGGTATAAGCGCAATATCATCATCGGAAAAGTATAAAAAACTGTGAAATGTAACACTCTTGAATTTCAAGAAGTGAATTAAAATTTTAGAATTGGTGAAATTTTGAATAAACGGGACATGGTGCGTGATGTAATTGAATGTTTAATTAATAATTGATAAAACTTATAAAAGCAATCTCATAAATCTTCAAATACAGTTACATGTATTAGATATATAAATATAACTACATTTATGAGTGTTTTTTGTACTCTCAGTCATTGACAATATACACTCGAGCATGCTATTAGTCATTCTCCGTGATTGACACAAATCTTATTAAATTACCGTATTGCGAAGTATACATATATATATAAATTTCATTTAAATGATTATTCTCAATGTACAAAAGTATATCGTATTAAAAATTCTTCATTCGAGATGAATTTCGTAATCGATATTAAAATGAGTTCATCACACGCGATAAAAACTTTTTACAGAGTATATAAAATTAATGCTATGAATTGATTTTTATAATCCAATTTCCTTCAATATGCTTTGGCGGTTGTGAGATAAATATCATTTAAAAGCTTTTCTTTTTCTGTGAATCACTAAACAAAGCGTTGATTTTTCATAGTAAGTACACAGTATTAACAACGTATTCAGAAAATGCAGGTAAAGTGATTAAGGCATATCTTTTTTTTTTTAACTTTAATACTGAGATGTGTCTACGTCGTCCATCCCGGAGACACTGGCTTGTTCCAGTACTTCGAGTAATTTCTGCATTTCCATAGAATCAGATGAATTATCGAGTGTTCGTTCCAAAGCTCGCACGTACGACATGCAAGTTCGTCCTTCATGATCCAAATTCTGCGGATTCGCCTTATGCTGCAAAATTTGCGATAACATATATAGCACCGAGGAAATGCTTTAAATAAATGGAAAAGGAACACGCACCCATATTAAAAGTTGTGCCATTGCCAAATTCCCGGTTGCGCATGCCAGATGTAACGGCGTTCGCAGATCTTCCGTACTGACCGAAATATTAATGTCTTCGTAATTACAGCGAGCCAAACATAATGTAAACGCTCTCATGTCTCCCCTGTATATTCAAAAATAATAAGATCGCGAAATTACAGCGACGCTTAATTGATTTCTACATCCAGTTAGACAAAAACGAGACTTTACCGACAAACCGAATCAATGAGTAATTTTCCTAAAGAGATGTTCGGGTTGATCGGTGGCAGAAAGAGTTTATCTTCATATTTCCATCTGATCCACTGCTCCTTTTCTTCCCTGGATGAATCCGAGATAGGTTTTTGTTTTCCATTCAAACAATACTCCCAGATACTATTGGCTATATCGTTACCGAGGGCCAGCATGACGCTTAAGTGACCTGCGCTAAAGCCGTCGTTAAAGATGTATCATTAAATAACAGATCCAAAACAAATACAAATGAACGCGTATTAGTAATACACGTGAAACTTTGTCTCATACTTACGACCAGTCATCCAAATCCAAAGACCGTACCTTAGATATGTGCGAACCTAAATTTCTGTGAATACCGGAGCATTCGATGCACATCAAAACACCCAGATTAAGGCTGGCCCAATCGGGATCTGAAATAAAAATATGCAATTATAGAGTATACACAAATTATTAATTGTGCGGTAATTAAATAAAAATTCACTCACTCGATGCACTACAGTCAACGCATGTATCATTCCCCGAAACTTTGTTCTTTATGCAATGCATCTTGAAAGCATCAGTTTCGTTTTTTTTATCACCATCACTATTTTGTAAGCTCGATAGTATTTGCTGTTCTATTGCAGTAATCCAGCTGTCCCTCTCTTCAGCATTGTTTGCTTCGAAATGCCAAGTTTTGTTCTCCAAGGAAATAATGGAAAATTCGAAACTATCTTCTAGAAAAAGAAAGAATGTGCATATTAAAATGATATAAAAAAATGATAAAAATATTCTACAACCGTTAATTATATACATGAAATCTGCAAAGTGCAATACCTTGAGCATTGTATGATTTGGAACCTTTTGGTGTTTTACCAGGTACTTTCACAGTAACATATTGCAAAAGTATTTCTTTGCCATTAGTATCGTTCATGTAATCCTAAAAATGTTTCCTTATACTAAACATATCGTATAAATGCATAAAGAAATGATAAAACGGCTATTGCATAATTGATAATTACATGTAAGCTCGAATGATAAGTCAAACGTCCATCCTCTAATAACGTTACGTATTTCTTCTTCCATTCTTTCAATGACTTACTACTTCGTTTGAATAAATAACCTTGTTTTACTGGTATTTCTCTACCAACACCCATTTCGCCCATATATTTCTCTTTCTTGGAAGGTGTAAATATGTTCGATTTTCTTCTAAATTTTCTAGGAAACAAAATAATGTTATAATAGTATCAATGTAAAAAAATGTAGAAAGAAGTATTTAAAAAAATATATTCAAACCTGATAGTTGTTGGTGTCAAGATTGATGAACGTAATTCTCCATGTTGATTTTGTACGTTATGAAAATTATCGTTCAGCAATGACGAATCATTTGTCATAGAACTATTATGAATGGATCGACAATCCTCGTCTTTTTCTGAAACCTGTTAAGAAATTTACTTTAAACTTATATGATCTGTTTGATTTACTGGAGGACATAACTGATAAACTGACTCACGTTTACTTTCAATGAATTTGTGGTCTCTGTATCTTTGTTATGAAGTTGCACGTTTTTAATAATAGCAGGAACTGCAAATTTAACTTCATTCTCCGTAGCATGTTGACACACATCGCATGAAAAATTTTTTATCGATATGTTCTGTATGATTTTTTGACACACTGAAATTTTTCACTTATTAATAACATTAAATTATAAACATTAGAAAATTTAAAGAAACATGTTTCAACTTATAACAAATTTGTATGTTTAGTTCCTGCGTAAACATCCTTACCATCTTGAAATACTCTCTCAACGTTTAAACCATAAATAGCACATGTTTCATAATAAGGACATCTTAAATCACAAGCTAGTTTCCGTGGTCTGACATCCTTTATGACACGAGGATTGCTGTCATTAATCGAATCTACAAAAAATCAAAAAATCAATAATTTAGAAACATGAATGTGATGAAGAATAATAAAAAAAAATTGACAATTTATTATCTGATTACAGCATACCTTGTACGCCTACAAGTATTTTTGGTACTTCTGACATATTCCGAAAAGAACACATTCTATTGTAAAAACTGCAAACTATAGAGAAACTTTCTTCATTTTCTAAGCTGAATACAAGTAATAGAGCATCTATCCAAGCTGAAAACTGAAATGGACACATCCATTATTATTTGATGATATAATAATAGGTATTGGCAAATAATGATGTACGAAATAAAATGGTTTTGTTGCATACTTGAGCCTCTGGCACGCCACCTTCATCCCTTATTAAGAGAAGATAACTCTGATCATTTATGAAGATTTCCTTTTTAAAACGACCACCTTCCGGTGATTCTTCATGCATGAAGGATCCTGTAAGATACCTGTGAACCAAAGCTGATTTTCCTGAGTCTGAGGAACCAATGATCCCCAGATGCAATTCTGGAACATCTCTTGCCAATGTCCATTCATGACTGTTGACGAAGGAATCTAAAAAAATATGAATTTACATTGGTCGTGTTCAACAGCCTTAACTGTTACAGAGTGGATATGAGTGCTTGCTTATTGATATATTCTTCTACACATAGATTATTCAATAGCAACGATCTGCTGAACATCACCATTGACTGCATTCAACAGAGAAAACTGATCAGCGAACATTATTTTTTAATACAATTGGCTGCATACAGCAGAGAAAACAGTTTTGTAACTATTCTTTAACTATTGCCTTTATTTCCTTATTGGATCTAAATATATAAATCAATATTAAATAATTTTACACAGTTGCAAAGCAACTTTTTCTATTGAATACAGCCATTTCTATTGATTCCTTAGATCCAGCAAATTAAAAATAAGAATAAATCATATTAAAAAATTACACAGTGCTCTCTGATCAATTTTCTTTGCTGAATGCAACTCCTATTATTATATAATACAAGCTTAACATATAACATTATATGTATTATTTAATATAAAATGTTATTATTATACATAAATATTGCAAATACAGCAAACATCATTTTCCTCTATTGAGATGTACATAATTATAAAACATATATATGTAAAATATATATATAATTATAAAGCATACCCTCTATTGCTACAACATGCTCGCGAATTTGTTTAGCGATGTGCGCGTCAGGCACGACCTCTATCAAATCATAAATGGCATATATCGATGGGTGAACGCTTTCAAAACGTTGTATTTCCTGTCTGATAGCGAGAGAATGATCGTGTCCACTCTGGCCAGTTGTCATTTTTTTTCGACGTCCGATTTTCTTTGGCGTCGATCTATCACATTAACGGCATCGCTCTGAAGTATATCATGCGGGCATCACCAGGAGTAGAACGATTTTCGCGAAGCTTAGAGTTACTGCTGGCTCATATCTCAATATTTATAAACATTATCGCTCGAGATCGGCGACGTTGGTTATGTGACACATCCGCGATCGCGGAGAGAAACGCGTAGTTCTCATGGAAGCTGTACTGCGTATTCTCAATACTTTTAACAATATGGCTGATTTCTTGCATATACCATTTTCTGGTGTTCCTAAAAATACTCGCACATGATGCTCGGAACGGTGACGCATTTGCACACAGTTCAATTGCACACACTACTCACATCACTCTGTTCCTAGTAATTTTTCATTGCTTCACCAATAAGATCATATTATAGGCAACGTTCCAAAATGTCTTCTCCGAGGAAGACTTTCACTCTATATGCTATAGTATACAGCATGTGTATTATATATTTCGAGTAAAATTTTCCTCGGAGAAGAAGTTTTCGAACGTAGCCTTAAAGCTTAAACACAATAGCATAGGCAACAGAAAATAACGAGCCATCCAATCAGAGGATCTCTGGAATATAATATCGAATTTATACTCCAGAGCTCTGATTGGATGGCTCGTTATTCTCTGTTGCTTGTGCCTATTGCCTGTGCTTATTGTGTTTAAGCCTTTAAATTAGCTCATTGGTGATGTGCAATTGATATATCATAATAACGGGAAGACATTCCTTACAATTAATAATATATATCTTATATATATATATATATATATAAGATATATATATATGACGAATTTCTTTATGTTAAAATTACGGCTAAAATACTGGATGAATTGCATTTTAATTGCGATATTTGTAATCAGAGAAGACTTCTGAAGTATCGTACAGAGCGATTTTGGTTTTAAAAGGTAAAATTTGTGATATTTCGAAATTTTGATATTTCATCTAATGTGTACTATATATAGTTATAAAATGTAGTACATAATTTTATTATTAAAAAATTTTCAAAAATCAATTTGTAAAATTCGGCTTTATACGAGTTTTCCCAGCAATATAAGAAAGAAATTCCAAAAAATTTCATAAAGAAATATCAATTATTTCTTCAAGAAGAAAAACCAGCATGACCTAAATCTGCACTTATGAATGAATTTTCTTATGCTGAAATTATGCTAAAATATATTAATCGCGTTTTAATTGTAATACTTGTAATCAAGAAAGACTTCTGAAGATTCGATAAGATAAGATAAGATAGATAAGAGGGATTTTTTGTGGAAAAAGGCAAAATAAAAATTTATTTTTATATTTCATTTGATGTATACTATAGTGCAGTTTAAGTGCATATAATTTTATTTATTATAATTTTTGAAGAACCAATTTACAAAATCTGACTTTGTACGCGCCTTCGCAATTTTAAAAAAGAAATCAAAAAGTTTTGTAACATAATATTATTTCTTGGAGATAAAATATCAGCATAAAAACATGTATCTGCATTAAAAAATGTATAAATAAAACATGTATAAATAAGGAGCATATTATTTTATTCATTAAAATGTTTTTTAAGAATGAAATTACAAAATTTAGTTCTTTAATGAAATGATAGGCTTCGCAATTTGTCGCCTGTCAACCCTAAAGGTACCTTTTTATGTCGATGCTCGATACTCATTTTCAGTGCCAAAATAAGTCATATGATCAAAATTGACGTTTGTATTTATCAATTTCTATCACATGACTTATTTTAACGTCGAAAATGAGCATCGAATGTCGGCATGAAAAGGCACTTGTAGACTTCACAATAAGGAGTAAAAATGAATTTGTACTTCGGTGTAATACAATGGACTCGCTACATCGTAATTGGTTGAAGTAGAACTGGATAACCGTCAATCGTAATCGTCAATTTATGTGGAAGTCGATTGTGTATTTTGAAATGAGATGAAAATTACAAAACTAAGCAAATTCTAAGTGTTGACCAATTGAATTATGGATTTCCTAGTAAATTTGCTTATTTTTGTAATTTTTATTTCATTTCGAGATACACAATCGACCTCCTAATATGGATATTATATTATGACGGTGCACTGTGTAGGTGAGGTGCCATTATACTTCGGGTGCATTCCGATATTCACTGACTGCAAAATCTATAACGTACGTAACATATACTGTATAGTTTCAGTACTGGCAGTGAATATTGGAAAGCATCCTTTATCTATCTCTTATCTCCAATCGTTGATCAGACATTTTACGTGTTTGTAAGAAAATCCGAGGTATCCAGAGTTTCGGGGAATTCCGTTACTCACTTATATGCGCTTATTATGTGCTGTGAAAGCTTCGAGAACATTCGAGGATAAACTGTCGTTTGATAAGTTACGAGGCAGCGAAACTTGGTAACAACACAATTAGAACATCATAGCTGTTATCCAGCAGAGCTAGCAAGTGATTGTGTTACGCAATATATTTTAGGAGCTTTGTCTGATATTGAATTAAGACAAAATGACGAAGAAAGGTACGTGCCAGATATTACTTGCGATCGTTTAAGAGCAAGTGTCTCCATTTTTCCTACAAATGCATCGATAATTGATTACTTCCATGATAATAATTCAATTCATTATCCGAATTATTTGTTTCAAAAAACAAATTACAATATATAGAAATAAATAAATCTGTATAATCAATCTATAATTCTCTGTATTATAATTCTCACAATATGCAGTCTAATCGTGTTTTTGATTTGCTAATTCGATTCAACTTCTGATGATACTTCTTTTTAGCTGCAAAAAAATATTCCATTTGGCATTCACAATGTTCTTACATCATTTTATCCTTGTTATTTATTAAATATTATACAAAGATAAATGTTTAATTACTCGTGAATATTGCAACTTACAAGTATCAAGTAAAACGCTTTAAAATTATGTAAAATTACTATTGCTGTGTACACTTGCGTTTGTAGAATGAAGTCAAGATGGCATTAGGTTTTTTACAACTGAAGTTTTTGTATAATTTATTTTTTTCTCTAACATTCCATATACGTATATAATATTTCCTATTTTAATAAACCTATTGTGCAGAAAGTATAGCATAATGTAAAGGACTTATGTATTTATTAAAAGTAATTATTTAATTAAATTAGCTAAAAGCTTCAAGTATATAAATGTTATGTGTATATTATAATCTTTTAAAACTTGATTTATACCTATTCTTTAAAAGATATTTAATAAAGAATAATACAAAATTATAGGAAAGAAGAAGAAGCAGACAACAGCAACCTCAAAAGAGACTTCGCAAGAACAGTCCTCGCAGCAACAAGAAGAACAACTCTCAAAAGCATTACCTAGTTCGCAACAAAAGACAACCATAGGTTTGAAATGTCAACAAATTAAGGCATTAGGTTTTTTGTAGCTGAACTTTTTATATAATTTTTCTTTATTTTTTTTTTCTCTAATATTCCTATTTTAATAAACTTATTTTATAAGTGCAGAAAGTATAACATAATGTAGTTACAAGAACTTATATATATATTTATTTAAAGGTAATTAATTAAATCAAAGTAGCGATCGTATAACTTTTTCTTTAAAGATAAAAGTGAAAATTTTTTATATATGTATGTACATATATACATACAAAAAATTTTCACTTTTCACGTTTCTGTCACAGAGAAAAAATTACATGATTGTTATCCTGAACTATCCAGCCTCTATATTTGTAATATTTGTAACTCGTTACAAACGTCGTGCAATTGTTATGTGCTCATGATGATAGTTGCATAGATATTTTATACAGTAAAAAAACTGTGCAACTGTAATTATAACATACGAGTTACAGAATGCAGGAGTAGAAAGATCTTTCGATTTGAAATTAAAATGTATCTGTATTCATGCCTGTTACTGTTCATACTCCTTATTTCATTGCTGTTTTATCATAGCGTGCAACGTTTGTTCTCAAAGACGATACTAATTTGAAATTAAGAGTTTTGACCTGAGTCATTCATTATGTTTAAAAGTATTTTGTTACTAATATCTCATAAGATATAAAATATATAAAATTCATATATTTTTATATATTAGTTAAATACGTTATAAATAATATTATTTTGTAATATTAGAATATTTTTGAACATAATAAATGACATAGATCAAATTTAACAATTTTAGACCAGTATTGTCCCGAATGTTGCATACTATGATAAAATAATAATAAAGTAAGAGTGAAAACAGTGAATATCGATACATTTTAATTTCAAGTAAAAAAAAATTAGATAGAATGAAAGATCTTTATGAAATCGTAATATATTTACCGTATAATGTTATTTTGTGAATTTGATGCTACATTTATCAATAATAATAACGATGAAAAAAATTAACGAAGTCGAACGAGATTCAAGCTCGATATCTTTCATTTTCATACCTATACACTAAAGCTGCATAGCTACGAATACTTTATTACAATTAATATTTTGTCCATATAAAATAAAAATGAAATTAGGAACGTAATTGTGTGTCCGACTCGACACAGGTGACACGATATATACGCTTCCGACTTTCGCTCTATCTTTGGCTAAAAGTATCTAGTCTGGGCACTTATCATGGAACAAGTCAGAATAGATTCCGATCAGAATTATTCAATTATTTCCTAGATTTCTATTGTGATTTTTATGGAAAATGAAATAATTCCGATCGGAATTCTTTCCGATATGTTTCATGATAGGTACAGCTCTGAAATTAAATTAACTGAAAGCTTCAAGTATGTAAATGGGATGTATATATTACAATTTCTTAAAACTTGATTTTTAATTGATACTTTTTCTTTAAAATCCAATTGCATCAACATTACTTTGACTTCAAGCAAGGCTTAAAACTCTTACTTTCTCTCTTTAAAATCGAAAGAGAAGAATAGAGAGAGTTTTAAACCTCGCTTAAAGTTGATGTTGGTACAATCGGGCACAATAAGAGATATATATATTTAATAAAGAATAATACAAATTATAGGAAAGGAGCAGGAAGCAGCTGCATCGAAACAGACTTCTGACGGTTCTTCAAAACAACAAAAGGTACTCAAAGATCTAAAGCAGTAACAAATAAGATCCACAACAGCAACAAAAAATCACTAAGAGTTTGCAGAAGCAGATATCACAAGATCAGCAACAACAAGAATCGTTGGACTTACATCAAGTATCACAGCCACAACAACAAGGATCATGGAGCCGCCCACAACAACAACAACAACCACAAAGAGCACGGAGCCAACCACAACAACAAATACAAGGAGTGCAGAGCCAACAACAACCACAAGCAACAGCGTGGAGCCAGTCACAGCAACAATCACAAGAAGCACGGAGCCAACCACAACGAGCATGGAGTCAACCACAACAACAAAGACAAGGAGCATGGAGCCAGACACAACAACAACCACAAGGATCACAGAGCCAATCACAACAACAACAATCACAAGGAGCATGGAACCAACCACAACAATTACAAACAGCATGGAGCCAGCCACAACTACAAATAGCACAGAGCCAACCACAAAAAGTATGGGATCAGGCACAACAACAACAACAATCACAAAGAACATGGAGTCAGGCACCACAACAACAACCACAAAAGGCATGGAGCCAGGCACAACAACCACAAGGAGCACGGAGCCAACCACAACAACAACAAGGAGCACA
>Ga0157363_1004912_pt1 | contig 12422 bp, 8 predicted proteins | sample AttsexASBM1_FD_111477 | JGI IMG/M metagenome (GOLD analysis project Ga0157363, IMG submission 111477) | Fungus gardens microbial communities from leaf cutter ant in Ribeirão Preto, State of São Paulo, Brazil - Atta sexdens ASBM1 | ecosystem: Host-associated > Fungi > Mycelium > Unclassified ...
ATCCCGCCTCACCTTCGCAAAACCACGAATTTCTTCTATCTAGCGTGTGAAACAATATAAAATTGTTTCATAGCCCAAATCAACACAAATTATATCTGCTATTTTTTTCTCTTTTTATCTTGTGATTCTATTAACTTAATTTTAAGTTAGCAGCGCCACGAGTGTCTTCTAAATGGCATGTAATACAAAATATATTTATATTTTGTAGCACAAATCAACACAAAATAGTTCAGTAAATATTTTTCGATTTTGCACATTTATTCTTGCTAGCTTGACAGAGATATTACTATTTTATAGTCTGAGAACTTTACTTAATTTTTAATTTAATGTAACAAGAAAATGACATAAAATTTGATTTTTACACAAAAGCAAGATTTCCTCAAGATTTTATATTTTACGTTCAATCGAATTGATTGCGTATTTTATTTTCAATAATTATATCTTTAAGCGAAGCTCGAGTCGTTTAGTGCTTATGAAATTTATGAGCGATATACGCCAGAAATTTCCCAGGGGAGTGTCATCTAGTTTGGATATCGATTGACAAACAGGACCTCTTATTAACCGTTCCACCGCAATATCTGATCGAAAAGCATCCGCTGACAGATCCGTCGGCGGAAGCTCATAGATAAATCTACGTGAGTCCTATGCCGTTGATTGATAGAGCTCGGAGCTATCGGGGCGTGATTTGCGTTGATGATGATAGGAAATTCCATAATTTTCCTGATACCGATGTACGCAATGTACTCATACTACTCAGTATGTTACTTAATCCATTAAACATCTAATTACGTGTTTTGTTAATGTATACGTAAATCCGAGCGTAAATCTAAATACACATAGAGCGACTAAATCTGATATTATATATAGTAAAAGAAAATCTTAGTAAATATATGTATTAAAAGAAACTGTTGATAAAAACATATTATGTTTTAATTTATTTAGTGAAAATGCAAAAATAAGAAAAAACGGTTTTACATACAAAATATTGCTTTCTAAAGATTTATATAGATATGCGTTCGATTCAAATTTTAAAATAATACAATCATATGAATAATAATATAGTGAAAATAATTTATTGATTATAAAATTATTACAATCATTTTTGAAACTTTTAATTCTGCAACATTTTCATTTTGTACATAAATTAATAAGTTTGAAATTAATATTGAAATATTAAATACACGTTTAGTAATATTCTATGAGATATCATAGAATAAAATTTTAAATAATTATCATTCATGATGAGAAAAAAGATTTCAAAATATATTAAGTATATTTTCATCTTTAAATCTTTGTGTATTCTTGCATACATAACTGGTAACAAAATTGTAAATCTACTGTGTAATTACAAACCTAAATCACGGAACAATAGTCTAAGTTTAACTATTACGAAGGTGCATTCTGCTCCCTATACACTTTGTGTGCAAGTTAACTAAGCTAGCAAATAATCAATATCAGAGTATCGTACTAAGATAAAACCTGTTTCATCATTCGATATTTATCATTTTTAAAGCTCTATCTGTTATTTATCTCACTAAAGTAATCGATTTATTATATCAATAAATTATATTATTGATAAATCTATATTGAGTTAAAAAAAGAGTTGAAAGTATAATATTTAAAAGTAATAAAAACCAATTACCTATTTTTGATAACAATTATATTTATATAAAGATTATGCGTTTCGCGAATTTTCTCCATATCCAAATCCAATCTTGGAAGGCATTCGCCCGCGAAACGCATAATCTTTATGCAGAAAGCACCCGTACAAGTCTCAAGAAAATTATATTTATACTTATTTGTTATTTTATTAATTTTTTGATATTTAATTTAAGATTAATTATTTAGTATATTACTTCTATAGAAAGTTCAAAAATATAGAATGCAGTATATAAATTGTATCTATACGTTGTTTGTTTTATTTGCAAATTTATATATCAAAGATTCTAAATTTTTACGGTTTTTGCACATACTTGTCTTTACACAACATATAGAAATATAAAATCTACTTTCACGAGTTGACAAACATTCAATCATTCACAAGATGGAGAACACAATCTCTATTAATTCCGCTTTCCTTTAAGGATGTATTTATACGTTGCAATCTTTTCGGCGAATACCTTTAAGCAATAATATTAATTGTGAAGTTGAAAACAAAAATAGATAAAGATTAAATAATTTGTGTAAAATAAAAATGTTTCGTAAATTAAAAAAATAGTTTATAAAGATTCAGATATTTCCTCACCCGCTCAACACTACTTTATACCCTCTATACCTGGATGTTTGTATAGCTTTATCAAGTAATTCATATAATTTCGCCACCGATTCGTCGGCTAACACGTGTACCAAATATATAGTACTACCAGTTAATGATCTAACTTTCAATCGCAACTCGTTAGATTTTCCAGTCGCTTCATTAACCTGACGTAATATCGGAGGCTGAAATAAAAAACAGATTTTCAAGTAGATCAAGTAGATCATGATTGGACATGATTTTTTAGATACATAATTTATCTTGTCTTTTTCTGTTGATATTTTAATATACTTCTCACCGTACTCTTTCTTGCACAAGTAGCCGATTTTGAATCCCGAGGATATTTCGTCGCGAACTCAGATACAAGATTGGTGATCTTAAGCTCACCAATATTATTGACTTCCGCTGTGCTTAATGCTTTCGACCGTAATGTCGATTGCGTAACTATACCCAATCGCCCTGCAGACGAATTGGCAGATTTCGAACGTAACCGAAAGCGACTATCAACAATTTGTGACCTATTAGAAAATTTAATTTCAGTGCTTAATTTCAATACATAAATGTATGGATTACTTCATCTGAGTCTTTGATGACGATCTATCAGAAAAGCTATGGTGTTTCATCCTGCTGCTACTTGTAGATCTTAAGGTATCTTTCGATTTGGATGATTGTTCACTCATCGATATATCATATTCCATGTTTTTTGTAATCAACTCTCTCTTTTCCAAGATAGTAATATATATATATACAATATATAATTTATTCAAATTATGATTCGTTAAATTTGGAAAATTTAATGAATAAGATTTACTTTTTCTCGTCGACTACTTCGTGCTAATTCAGCGTTAACGTGAGATTGAATGTGAGAACTAGAACAAACATTATTATGCGAAGCCAAAATCTGCGATCTCAAAGAATATATATCGACAGAAGGTGATTCTGAAGAGATTCTGGAATCCAATAAATTAATAGGGCGATATGAAAATGCATTATAAAAAAATGTTTAACAATTTACATAATATATAGTTAGTTATAATATATAGTTAATTACTAATTGCTTCATAATTACTGAGAGATTAATTATAAGATTAATTTGGATATACATATTATATATTGTATATATATTTTTTTTAAACAAAAAAGCATCGGTTTAGACTTACTATAATTTAATATACATTCTTTGATAAAAAAAAGGTTATGCATAGATCTAGACCTATATATAACCTTTTTGTCGAAGAGTGCATATTGTAAATTGAGTACTTAAATATTTACATGTGTTTCAAATAAGTAGTGATAATACCGGCTTGGAAGTGATAAAAGCGGAATGTTCTTGGAAGTGTTATCTTTCGGCGAAGGGTTTGCATGAGCATATTTTTGAAAAATGCTATTTGATCTGCGTAAATTTGTCGATAACAATTTATCCATTGGAGATTGCTTTCCCAAACGATATCCTTGACCAGGAAAACTAACAGAATTATCTATATACAAGTCTGTTCTATGATCTTCTATCTATAAGCGTAAGTCAAAATATTAATTGGAAAAAATAATAGAGATTCTCTCTCTCTCTCTCTCTCTCTCTCTCTCTCTCTCTTTAATCAAATTTTTGTTACTCTCACAGATTCTAGAAAAAAGATCTTAAAAAAAGTGCGGAGAATATCTCGTGTGTATCTTAAAACTCTATTCTATTATTCTACATTTACCATAAAAGGCACTCCGTCAGGATATTCTTGTTGCAATTCAGATGGAAAATATCCGTCCAGAATATCACGAATAAACGAGATTGCAGTCGAATCATGGTAAGATCGCAATGGTCCTCCATTGATGCACATACCATTTTTATAAAATTTCAATGCCATGCAGGAAGGAGTCTTTAGTTAAAATGCATTAAAAAATGCTGATTGACGATATAAATAATTACTAATTAGCAAATATATTAATTTCAATTAATTAATATCTTCGATATTTGTGATGTATATAAAAAAAAATTCGCGTAATTTCATGGAATCTTGCAAGCAATATTCTACATTATATTTACATGCTATGAAAGTGCGTATTATGAAACTATTATGAAGATATTACTTTGAAAGTCGCTCCTCCTCCTTTCTCATTATGATGAATGTGAATTTCACCCTTTCCCGCAGCTAGATTCAACTGATCGATATTCGTAACTAATTGTTCATAGCACATGTTGATATAATTACTATAACGAAGTTATTACTAATTATTAGAATTGCTATTTTTATTTCTAGCTAGTAATAAAATATTTATTTTAATTACTTGCTACTATCTACGTTTGTCGTACTTTTGGTATCACCCACCCATATTAATCCATAATCAGCCAAGAACTTCTACAAAACGACATAATTGCTAATTTCTATTTATGTTTTAAATACGTCAAACAAACATATTTGAAATATAAATTTAAACCTCCATTTCGCTGATTTTATGTTCTAGCGTTAGATATCGTTGATAAAAATATTCAGAATTCTTAGCTTGACTTCGTTGCTCCTTCTTTCGCAGCAGTTCCTGACTTTTGTACTTAGTTTCCCATTCTTTAATCTATCAAAATAATATGACATATCATAAAAAAATTGTAAAAATTATTCAGAAGTTTCAAAGTACGGAAAAATATAAATAGAATACACGAATGTATTCGATGTTGTAAAATAATGAAATTTAATAAACGCAATGTAAATACACAGCTTAAAAATTAACTCTGCCAAACTAACTATGAATATAATGATAATATTATATTCTATAATATATATTAATATACATATAATGATAATATTATATTCTATAATGATAATACTACATTCTTAGATTAAAAAAAGCGTACAGAGAACCTTCCGCTTTAAGCGTCCAATTTCCTGATCCTTAGTTCGCAAACCTTCCTCGGCTTTCGTCAAAACAGATTGCATTTTTCGCATTTGTGACTCAGCTAAATGCAATTGTTTCGTCAACATGCCAATGAGCTCACTTTCTGAAATCAATACGCGATAACGGATACATAACAAAATCTACAACTGTTTTAAATGCTTAATGTAACATTCTATTTAAAACTACTAAATTTTGTTATTAAAATATTCTAGTCAACTTTTAATTTAATTTCTTTTCAACCAGTAGTTCTATATTATCATACAAAATTCTATAAAGTACACAATTTTTAAATACAAAACCTTCTTCGATTACGTCATTTATGGTAACCGATTTTCTGGTCTTCATTGAATTGTTCCATAATTTTCTCGCGGAAAGATTTGCATTGGAAACCTGATACCCGAACGTATTATATAATTTGACGTAACATATTTTGTCTAATATTTTATGTCTATGATATAAATGTCACACAGCTACCATTTTATTATTAACGTGAATAGAAGATTTTCCATAACCAAGCATAATTTTGCTGTCTTCCGATAGATCTGTTTTCAGATCCGCCATTGTAGAATCTGATATACATGTTGACGAAGGTAATGTTTTTAATCTAGCAAAATATTATATTATTATTTCTTGATATATTGCTAAAAAAATGCATATTTTTCGTTATTATAACCATAACATCATAAAATAACCTACTTGCAATTGTTGTCATGTGACAGGATCAAGGAATTTTTTGAAAATTTCTTTCTCGAATGAATTGAAGAGTTTCCTTGATTCATGTTATGGATGATGGCATTAATTAACGAGTTCGACAACATTTACATGAATTTTCTTACGTCACCAAAAAGTAGTTATTCGCCCGAAGTTGTGTTTACATTATGCGACGTAAGAAAAGTCGATTCAAATAGAATTCAACATGAAAAATGGCAACAATTTCTATACAGTATCACAGCAGAAATATTTTACAATTATTTTTTCTTTTTAATTTTAATATCAGTCTATTTTTACTTTTGGATTGGATCAAAGAAATTAGGTTTACTTACTTTCACTTATATTATTTCATATTCGATTTCTTTTTCTATACAAGATATCAATTTTTCTCTCTTTTCGAACTAATTAAACATTCGTTACAGTGTTATTGATGTTTAACAATAAACTTTTGCACGCTATTTTACAATTGCGATTTATGAATAGATTTTAAGTTTATGTTACAATATGTATAGAAGAGAAGAAAAGAATTAATATTCTATTGCATCTTAAAATATACGGTAAAAATAAGGATAAAACCTTCCAATATTACAAACCATAATTCAAATACGCAAAGTAAATATCAAATTTTCGAAATTATTTTTTCAATTAATACATATCTCATAAAATACGTTTCAATAAATAAATATCTAAGTATCAGAAACACTAATTCCTAAAAATTTATTCATTAATAAAGAAGTAATTTAATAATGGCACATAAGGGTGTGATACTAGTCTCGTAAATGAGTCATAGGAATCATACCTAACTTGTTCATCGTATGTTACATCGTATGTATGTTATGCGGCAACTTACTTTCGCAGAATTATAAAATTTCTAATATTCTTGAAATACACTTTTTTAAAATAATTTTTTAACAAATAATGTCTAACCATTATATTCCTATATTTCTTTATAATATTATAAATTCTTTATCCCGCTATCTGTGTTGCAATTTTGTATGTAAAAATAAAAACAGTGTCTAAACTTCTCCCCGAAATCATCCAACACAACTGTGACAGGAATCCTATGTAAGGAATCCTTTTCTTTTTAAAAATTGAGATTTTCAGCTAGTTGTTATCCTTTCCAGCAATTCTAAATTTCTCCTTCAAAATCAATCAACTTTTTATATTAAAACATGTCGTGCTCTTGCTTATAATGATCTTAACAAGGATCCGCCCATCTTAAGTAAAGATTCATCTCTTGATTGAACTATTGTGAGTGTCTTTCAATTCTCTTTTATAATTTGTAGCGAATGGAAATATACTACAATATATATTTACTGTTAGATTCAGTACTGGACTGGGCATGTATTTGAAATACTTTTATTTAAAATACATGTGCAGTACAAGTGTATTTTGTATTTCGACAAAGCATATGAAAGTATTTCGTATTTTGTATTTAAAATCAAAAGATTAAAAGTTTTTGTATTTTATAATAATGTTGCAATAATAAAATTGATTTTATGACTCTGAAATATAAAATACTTTCAATCTTTCAATATTAATACTGAAATGCAAAATACAAAATATTTTTATATATTCTCATGCATGAAATACAATACAAAATATGATTGTCTTATAAATACTGTTTTTCAAATAAAAATATTTCAAATACAAGCCCTGGTTAGATTATGCTTCGACTAACAACAAGCATAGTACTGCATTAATCAAATTGAAATCTTTTTGCCTGTATATCGTGCCGAGTGAAGTTATTCAAGAAGATAGTTTTTCTATCTTCTCAGCATTTTAAAGTGTTACGTTGCGTTTCACACGTAATAACATACTATATTGCACCGCGACGGCGCAGTAAACCTCCATCGATCGCCTGGGCAGTTGGGCTGGTTGGGCACCGTTCGTTCTTGAGTCACGTGATTACGACAGTAGTTATCGTCATCAGAGGAGCCGACGCAACCATTACGTCGACTTGCGTCGGCAGCTGGCAGCAGTCGTGCATTTGGTGCGACGTTCCCCGCGTTTCACCGGTGCTCGCGCTTCGGTTTGATTCGCCTCTCCTTGTCTCGCTTCTGCCACACCTGCCTTTATCGCCTCCATTTTTTTGACTTATCGTGAAGCAACGCGCTTCTCTAGGCAACGTAGGTGAACACGCGCCGGTATTGTCGCGTGGATGAAAATGCCGCGCAAGAGAGCATCTACGCTACACGAGACATCCGCTGGACGCAGAAACATCACTAAAGTGAGTCCCCATCGGCTGACCTTCGATTTACGCAATTCTTATGACTCATTGCTCGAAGGCAGTTACAATGGGCCACGTGCTTTTAGCACGTTTTCAGAAATCAGCGTGTTTAACCTCAAATCGGCCAGTGTCCATCATTCACACCAGTTTTATCTATATTATACTTCGTCAAACGGTAGTTATCGAACCCATGTTAACCTAATTTCATAGAATTGCGCGATTTGTGCAAAGTCACATCGTTCGAGTAACCTTCAATTATGATATGACTAATTGCAAGAGCACCGTGTCACACAGTATCACATCGTGTAGCATGGATGAAAACAAGACGTAACATTCATGACAGATGTTTCAAGACTTTTATTTTAAATATTGAGATTTTTACTGTATTATCCAAAATGACTGAGAAATTTTCCTTTCGGCAATGCACAGAAATTAATTTCTATTTAGTTAAAGTTTTCTATTTCTATGTCTACTGCATGTAAAAACTTATGAGTGTAATCAATCTGTTTATTTTGGACAGGAGTTGAAGGTGACTGATAGGAAGGTAACTGACGAGTTGAAGGTTAATAGTGTGATGTATAAAACTGATGTATAAAAAAAAATTGAAATTTCTTCAAGAATTGATCATCATAAATAACATGATTTAGAAGAGTTCTTTTAGCATCTTAAAATATTCATCAGCGAAAAAATCAACTGCAATTCTTTTTAATCATCATTAGGGATTGGCTACCAAATCATCTATCAAATGAAATCATATTAAGATATAGCAATCTGTGAAGCAAATTTTCTAGAAATTTAGAAACTATTTATTTAGAACAATATAATATAGTGTCTACTTTTCTTGTTATGGATTGCAGTTCCATTATTATTAAACATATGAAACAGACCATGCACATCATCATAATTTACACTAAACAAATAGTAACAATAATAATGAACTTGTCAATGCTCAGCTTCAAGAAGTTATATATGTATATATGTATATTACTGGATATACCAGAAACCATCTATGTCTCTTAACCGGAGTTAATTAAAATTAAATTCAGATCTCTTAAGGTTTCCTACAGTAATTGGTACGTTTCTTTAATTATGTTGCACAATCAGAAAATTGTAAAGATGTAAAAAATCGTTTTGTCTTAATATTTATTGCACATAATTACAACTATTGCAATATGTAATAACATGTTAAACTAAATTCACTATATTATTTTACTTTTCTTGCTATTCAAACAATTCTAATTTTCAAACTAAACATATACTCTTAATTAAATAATATATTTCTTGTTTTTAATTTTCTTTGACACTATATTATCATATTATCACTGTATTATCATATGGCACTGTATTATCATTTTCCTGTTTGACACTTTGCTTTATACACAACAAATGTAATACAAAGTATTATGTTAATAATTTGTATTACGTTTACTTGATAACCTAATAAGTAAACTACATTTTGACAATACATAAAATATGACACTTTATTTTTTACAAACGGAAACAAAATTCTACACATATTTATGAATATTACATACGTAACTGTGTTATAACGCACACGCTTTTATATTTGCTCGGAGTATGATTTGATTGATCGAATTGTATTACCTCCCTTATTTATGAACCTAATAAGGTCAACTAAGAGATAATTAAGCCCAATATTGCGGGCGATAAAATTTTTTCATTATGATAATAATGATCGAATAAAACGTTATTTTACAATTGTGAAATCTTCAACTCCATTTGGACTTAGGATAAATTTACTCCATTAGCACTTTGGATAAATTTATACATATTTTATTAACTCATATATCATCGGAAAAATAATCCATACTTCAAGAGACCCTTGAAACTTGTAAGGTCAAATATAAACAGATATTACACGTTATCATTTCTCGTCATAATACAACACAAACTATCGATCGATCAAAGAACGATCTCTATATTTTACTGCAGATATACTTAAGAATGTCACAATCGAGAGCGTGAAATAATTCATGAGTATGCGTGTGTGATGGATGCTTTGTATTGACAGTTGTATAGAAAAAATAATGAAATATTTATGATGCGCACGAAAAGGTTAATAATATAAAAGAAAATATTTTTGAACTGAAATAGCATTGCTGATATATTCGCCAATACAAGAAAATGCACGAGTTATTAAATCTATTGTTAATGATACACTTAATTAAATCTATTACTGATGATATAACGCATTCCTGAATTATATCCATTTAACGTATTATTCGGTATTATATAACATGATCATTTCAAAGATTCATTCTTGTAAGGAAACAACAATTATTTCTCAGTTAATTACATCTTATAGATTCCATTATAATCGGAATATGATAATTTATTAAGTCAGTGATTACATCAGCGTTACTTCTTTATCATATTTGCTTTAAAAACAATCAAGTGGAATTAATGTTTCTATAACAAAATAATTAATATCTTTTTATTATAAATCTAAATATCTTCTTCCTTATTTATTATTTTTAGTTAATTATGTAAATATTTTTTATTTTTCCAGTCTACGTATAACTCATTACTCATATCTTTTTTATGTAATGAATTTGTAATGAACATGTAATGTATTTAATAAAATCTGTATTTAATAAACCTGTTTTTATTGATGAATTATTTGTTATTAAATATATTTATTACATATGAGTAATACGTAGACTGGAAAAATGGAAATAAAAAATATTTACATAATTAATTAAAATATAATAATGAAGAAGAAAAATAATTATATATATTTAGATTTACAATATAAAAAGATATTAATTAATCTGTTTCTCTAAACTAGTGCACTTATTTATATTTGTTTTAATTCAACTTACTGTATTGATATACACCAATTCATCGATAAAGAACAGATGAATCATTCATTTAAAACTTCGAGTATAGCATGTGACTGTCAGTAAAAATCGACTATTAAAAAAATGTCACGTGTTTTACCCCTAGTATAGTAATATAATATTCCATACATTGTTCTCTCGTATTATAAGAACACGGTCGAAAACCGGCGCAATGGTGGGGTCAATGAAGATATTCGACGCCTTGGTTCGGTCGCCTTTCAGTGTCGACACTTCGTTCTGTCTGCAATCATGTCAATCGCGTATCGCGATTTCTTCCGTTCACCACACATTTCGAGTCGCGCCTGTTGCATTTAAAGTCGTAATCGCGTTCTTCTACATATCTCGGAACTTTATCTTCGTAAGTGACATTTCGAGCAGAGGCCAATGTGATATTTTTTTACATTTTTCATGAATTTATTCATTTGTGATTTATGATTTATTATACTTCGTTATCTCTTATCAGTTTTGATGCATCGATGTATCGAGGTTTCTCACTCAACATGACTGTCGGAAAACGAGAAAATATGCTAATATGATGCAAATTTCCTCATTCGCTATTACTAGCAAACATTCTTATTCCCTCTCTCATCGAACTATATGAATTTATACTAACTTTTCAACATCACTTCAGCGACATGATTCTTCGATATTAAAGTTAACGATTACTTGGAAAAAAAACTGTTCGCGCATACTAGCGTAATTCTTTCCACGCAGATAAAAAATGTAATAATAATTTATCTTCATGAATATTTAATATTATATTGTTTTAATAATATTAGGTATAGTAAAAAGAAATCCATTATTTTTGCATGAAATTGAATGGAAAAATAATGGATTTCTTTTTACTACACCTAATACAAGTTCTTTATCGTTAAAATATTAATAAAACATAATATCCTTAATAATAACATTGTTTTATTCATATAAATTCTTCATTCAGAAGTTAAAGTGTATTATATCAATTTTTTAATTTTGACAATGTCTCATTATCCCGTTCCATTTCTTATGGAAAAATGAAGATAACGTTATGATTTTATGTAACTTATAAGATAAAAGTTCTATTAAATTGAACAAATGTAGATAATTTTCATACAAAAATGCTTCCTTCACCACGTAAAAATACTAAGTAAACTTTAATTATATATATTTTTGATTTTATGCACATTTATCATCATATGTGATATAAAAGGTTTCGTGTTATTTGTATTTTATGAATTCAGTATCTTCGCTTTCTCTCTTCAATATCTGTCTCATTTTAGATTCAAAAATTTTGAGGGATTTTTTTTAATGCGAACAGATTTAATATTATTACTCAATGAATTATCCGATATTTTGAAACACTGAATGCAAATAAAGTAAAAAAGCACCATATAGCTGCAACTTGAATCTGAAATCTTAAATTTAGTCTAAAATTTTTCTATTAATAAGATTATATATTTTATAGAGAATGAATATATATATATATATATATATATATATATATATA
>Ga0157363_1004913_pt1 | contig 12422 bp, 12 predicted proteins | sample AttsexASBM1_FD_111477 | JGI IMG/M metagenome (GOLD analysis project Ga0157363, IMG submission 111477) | Fungus gardens microbial communities from leaf cutter ant in Ribeirão Preto, State of São Paulo, Brazil - Atta sexdens ASBM1 | ecosystem: Host-associated > Fungi > Mycelium > Unclassified ...
AACTTTTCCGTCTCTCCTTGTACGGCTTCAAAATCTCTCAACTTTCTTATTTATAATTGTACGTATTTAGAGAAAATCAAAGTGAAAAGGACTGTGCATTTTTTTTGAGCTGAATATCGAAAAATTGGTAAAAAAAAAGAGTCGCGAAAAATCGTCAGAAATAGAGAAATGGTGGATGCGATAAAGAACCCTGTGAGACTATTTGATATTAATATTCAAGATGGTGATTAATATTATCGATCAATGGAAGCCCCTTTATACGCTTCATTGCTATAGTTCTCACGCGCGATCTTAGTGATACTATTAATATTCGAAATACCGAGACTGACATCGATCGAGCGTGCGCCAGCAACTCTTTTCTCGGTACGGCAGTGTCGCTGTGGCGTAATGTATATCTCGAGACACCGGTCGTGAACGTATATACAAGTGTATACAATACGTGCGTGTATACACACACGTAAAGCGCGTGTGCTTGCGCCGTCGACGGATGAGTCATCGCGCGCGCGTTGCGCGTTGCACGCACGATGGCGCAGAACTTCCTTTTTTTTTTTTTTCGTTATTGCCGATAGTCAATATTGCATATGAGTGCATATTATATGAGTCGGAAGAATCTGGATTGAGCAGTTCTAAGATACGAGGAAACTTTTACTTTATGGAATACGTGGCGCGTTTTGCGAGAAGCTTGAAACTCGAAAATTTGTGAGGATTCTACATTTACAGGATGTAAGGATGTTACAGATACGACAATCTAAGTCAGTTGTTGAAATGTGAAGGTCATATTGAAAATTAACGATGAAATTAAAATTAAATTTAAATACAAATGAAATATATATAAAATAAAATCATTGCTGATAGATTTGATAAAAAATCAGTTTTAAATTAAAAATTTATACGAAGGTATTTTTACAATAAGAATTAAATTTGAAATTAAAGGCAGAATAAAAACATAATTTAAATTGTGAAAACTTCAATTAAAATCAAATCTTTTACGAGTGCTTTACTTGAACATAAATAATACATTGATTATAATACATTTAATAATACATTTCCTAAATAATTTAAACAATTTTAAGATACTCGATCAGAATTTTATTTACTGTGGATTTAAGTGAAGGAATTGATTGAAGATTTATATAAAAACTTTACAAATGTAATTTTTAGTTCTTATGGATATACGAAGAAATATCAACTTACAATGGCAAAATTTTGTGGAAACTAATAGGTATTTTCCATCAAAAGTTTTTAAAAAAGTTTCTTCCCTAAAGGAAATCAGACAGTGCCATTGCTCACACTTTCAATACGGAATAGAATAAGAAAACAAGTATAAATGACGAATATTAGTTTGGAAACATTTTTTGAAGTATGTTATTTTTAATATTTAATAGAATGTTATTTCTGTAACAGTGATACTTCTTTGAATTTTACATAAATAATTTTTCTTGTTGGACAAAAATGGAATTTTTTGCGAGCTTTCTTCTCGCGGAAATCTCGAAACAAACGCGATGCCTCTATAATACAGTCAACGAAAGTAATATCGATAAGATTGTATTTTACATTACTTTCTTACGAAATATCGTAATTTGTAATATTGTTTTTTTTTCTTCGAGAAAAAAAAACTAACGTTTTAAAGGTTAAAACACGTATTGCGATGTGCGTTAGGTTTGGTACGAGGGGTTAAATTACGCTCCTGCGCAGAGCTCCGGCGGTGACCCCCGTCCTCCGTCGCGCCGGCAGCGTTCTCCACTCTCCTCGAATGTTCTCCGCTCTCCTCGTCGCTGGCGAACTCGTCGTCGTCGTCGTCGTCGTTGCCGTCGTCGCCGCGTTTTAGCGGTGAGCCAGGCTTCTCCTCCTCAGTCTTCACTCGCCGGCCGTGTTGGCAGGGGATCCCGCATTGATCGCGCTCCCGCTGCTGTAGATCTCCCGTGTATCGGTACACCTCGCGCATTCGCCGTTCCCGTAGGGAACATGTTGGCCCGACGTGAGCATCGCGGGGCCCCCCGGGTCCGCGCGATCGCGCTCTCTTGAGACCCATGACGTCAGCCCGACGGTGTCTGTCTCACCACATTTCACCCTTCCTTATCCTCCCTCTTCACTCCCGGTTCCTTAATCCTCGATAAGATCGCACACTCGCGGATGGTACCGTGTCGGGAGTGCGTAACCGGGGGCTGTTCTTTCGAATGTAATATTACACGGGTCTCTTCCGTTCTCGAACCAAGAACTAGGACGCTTGGAGCACTGTCGCTGGATTTCTAGCCGGAATCATCGGACCGGACTTCTCGGTTTCTGGTTATGTAGATGCAAGGTGTGTAATCGTGATTCTTCGAATTTTTCATTCACCTAGATGACGCAGGTTTTCGATTGGGATGCATGTATTTCTTGCATTTTGATTTCCTGAATTTGTATATTGAAGTTCTGCAATTGAAATGCGTTTGTATCTTTTGTATTTATAATGCCTTGGATGCGTAAGTCGGGAATTAAAACACTTGGGATGCCTTGAGCTTTAGATTGTTCTATTTCTACGTAGGCGTTTAATTGAGCTGTATCTTCGGATACTTCCCATGAGTTTCTATAAATATTGCTCGTGTATAACGTAAATGCTTTTTTAATATGAAACTTTAAAAGCGGGAAATTGGCTTTTTTCGATTCTTAAACTTTGGATCTTGAACTTTTTGTAGGACTTTTTTAAATTTTTTATATTTGATTCCGATGCGTGTTTATGAACATATTTAAATACTTTCGAATTTTTAGATATTTTCAAAAGACAATTCTGTTCTATAAAAATTGTTAAAAAATTTCTATTTCTTTTTGTAAATTTAACTGTAATCGTTATCTGTGCTATTTGAATTTTGCTGCTTCTATAGTCTTTTGGTATCTAATTAAAATAAGTTATTTTAAATGCTAGAAAATTCTAGATAATATAAAATTACATTTCATGTTAGGCATAAAATATGTAACTAGAATAATTGTATTTTTAATTGTTTGCAAATGAATCGAAAGTTTTAATTATAATAGTTGTGTTAGTATTAATTATTGTATTAATTGCTACTGAATGTAGATCAGGAATATAATAGTGATGTAAATGAGAAATCTAATCGACATGCTTGTGATCCACTATTTTTTAAATTAAAATATAAATTAAAATTAAAATTTTTTAGATATATTTTTAAATTACTGAGTCTTTTAAGTGAGAAGTTTTATATCCATAGCTAGCAGTCGAAGTAGTTAGAACGTCCTGAGATATTGAATTATATTTTGAGTTTTCAAATTTATGTACTCTTAAAATTTTTTTTAATTTATGCATTTTAAAATCCTCTGTATATATATATAATTTACTACATCTACAATTCAAAATTTGGCATATATATATATATATATAATTTACTACATCTACAATTCAAAATTTGGCAAATATTACAATGATGAAGAATAAATAATGAGATGAATATAAAAAATTCCAGATTAATCCGGAGAACCTAATTTTTTTTTCGAATGAATGGGAGAATGCAGAGCGACGTGTTCCGTATGATGGCAGGTGTCGGTGTTACACCTGTCCGCAGGCTGAATGCTCCGGTCAGGTTGCGAGTAGCGATAGTTCCAAACAAATATCTCTTTATCTTTATTTTAGTCAGCATGACAATAAATTACTTTATTTACGTTGCAACCCGTCCATGAACATCTCATTAGTTCTCAATGACGGACTCTTTAAAAAATGCAAGGCGAACTTTCCCTTAGCGTATTATATTTTGCGATTTGCATATTAAAACTATAATCAAGGCTTGTTTTTTTAAAGCTGAATTTTTAAATTTGTATTATCACATATATGATTCTATAATACACAATATTATATTGTTAATTTTTTAATTTTTGCTGAAGAAAAATCAATAGTAAATTTAGAGAAAATTTAAATACTTTTTTTATTTTTCATTAAAAAATGACACGAATATTTTTTAGACGGCTTATAACGCATATAATAATAAAAAGAATACAGTAAAAATTTTTACAAACGATAGAAATAATTAACAGAAGTACATTGACTTTTTAATATATTTTTTCCTTTTATTGAAATAATTTGAAAATAGAATTTATTCACGGATTTGAAGTTTTTAATTCATATGTTTTTAATTTATTTATGAATAACGTTTTAGTTAAATCTCTATTCAAATTTTTTGTTAAAAATGTATAAAATGAAATATTTTTCATATTTTATTCTTATTATTATTAAAGAATTTTATGTACACAGTATGTGTACGTCTGTAAAAAATAATATTGCGATATTCAAGTCTTTTTTTCTTAGAAAGTATCTATATATTGATTTTATGCAAATTAAAGTATCCGTCAATGATTTTTCGCGAGTATTTCTTTGGCGACTTTCTCGGGTCGTTTGATAATGCCTCTTTGTACAACCGCTTTTGCGAGAGATATCGATAGGTACTGTGAGGGTATCGGGCCCATCGCTAGTCGCGGGGTCCCACTTGCCGCTCGAAGCGTCGAATTCCACAGCGTTTACTCATACGAAAGAACGAACTCGAAGACTTCTCGGGGCCGGAGAGAAACTTCGATGGCGGAAGAGAAGTGGGAGAGTGGTCGAGCAAGAGAGAGAAGAGAAAGGGGGAGAGAGAGAGAGAGAGAGAGAGAGAGAGAAAGAGAGAAGGAAAGAATAACCGATGATTTCCCATTTAATCGGCCGTTGATTCTAACCGAGTCATTTGATTCGATCTAATTCTATTAACATTTTAGAATTTAACGAAAAGATCGAATTTTATTGAAAAGTAAATATCACATGAACGTGAAAATACAAAACACAAAATCTCATCATTGACTCTACAATATAACATTTTCGAAATTAAAAATTTGAGAATTCAGAAATTAGAATTCCTCTTTAGATCTAAATGATGTAGCAACTTATAATGGGTACATTCTTTTTGTATGTTTATGATTATTTTTTATATGTGAATTTTAAAAGTTATGAAAAAGATATCAAAACAAAAATTTGTGAGTAACAAAGTCCAAGGATCTAGGAATTTAAGACGAAACGACACGCGGGTAAATACGTACGCGGCGTTATTTATAAAAACAAACAAATCGCATGCTAGCGAATCCCGGGTGTATCACGTAATTTCTAAGTTAGTACATCGTCGCTTACAACAGATCTTTCGTAACTCTTGGGACATTGGTCGACATCCAACTGCCAAATTAGAATTGTAACCGACTAAAAGAAGGATACGAAAATTCGAAGACATGGCAATCTATATTTGAAATGCAAGCATGGAGATATTCAATTATTTAACTATTGTCTTGCATAGAAATTAGAAGACTCTAATTCGAAGGCATACTGGACTTTATACTGTCTTGCATAGAAATTAGAAGACTCTAATTCGAAAGCATACTGAACTTTATACTTATTTATCAATTTTATTCAATTACTATCCTTCTTATGTTTTAAGTATTTGCAGCCAAGATAAGATTACTGACTTTTAGCAAGTTGTAAAAAAACAGAACTTTGTGAATTCCAATGTAGAAATATAAATAATTCAAAGTCTGCAAGAAGCATTAGAAATTTTACAAAATTATTGTGAATTATAAATTGTGAATACAGGAAAAGAAAACGTAAAAAAAAATTAAGCTGGTGAAAATAACGTAACTGGACTTTATATGGCTTAACACTAAGTATAATCTACTTGCTGTTTATAAGTAATTACGTAATGAATTTAATAGTATTAGTAAGACTGTCCGTTTGACTTGATTGATCAGTTTATTGCTCAAGTTATTTATTCTGTGATTATCAGTAAAGCAAAATGCAAAACGTTGTAACGTAACATTTCGTAGGTAAGTAATTGCTTTCTATAACTATTTAGAGATGATTATTAATTTTTGTAGTTAATATTATTATAGCTCTATATTGTAACATTTTTTGTATACTTTTATTATTCTAAACTATTGATTATAATTTACATATTAAACATTGTGGAGATAAGTAAATAGATAAGTCAATTGTTCGAAATGTCAATTGTGGAAATAAGTTTTTTTGATGTATATTACATGCCAATGTGTTAATAAATTTTTAATAAATAATTTTATAAAAGTATTATTGGCTCATTATATTTTATATTTCTCTAACACTTTTTTTTTATGACAAAGAGAATAACTTAGATCATATTGGTATATTTATATCTAATACTATTTTTTTTTAATCTTCACCGCACTCATGTATATTTAAAAATCTTTCATATTTTTAAATGTTCAGAAATATTTCCCCTTTTGGATCTGATTTTGCATTAGTTTTCAATTTTGGATTCAAAAAATTAGAATAAAGTCACAAAGTTTAGATAGGTCATATAGGGTCCAATTAATTATTATAACATAGAGAAATAAAAAGATTTTTTTAAATATTTTTTCATTTTGCTGTAACATAAAAACTGCACGAGTTTTAAAATTAATTAACAACTAAATATAATTTTTGTTTCTTTATTCGTTTATTTTAATATTTCTTGGCAAACATACGAATTTGTGGAAACCAAGAAATACGCGAATAAGGAATGCGCGAATATGGAGTTTCTATCGTATCAACTGACGTAAGGAGAAAAGAGTGAAAAGAATTGCTGACATATCTCGATCGTTGACGTTTCAGCGCCGATCGCAGGACCGTGCCTCGACGTAAGCACTATCGACGTGAACTCCAACAATCACCATCACCATCACCACCATCATCACTGCGGACACAATCAGCACGATCATCGGCCTCAAGACCGAATTCCATCGTCCTCCTCGATGTCTACCTTGCTATGCTGCGAGCCAGTATCGGCTGGCCGGCCTCGGGCCAATCTAAAGCTCGTGCTGAATCGCAGTCTGAGCGAGCCAGGACCGAGTCCCTGCGCCTTCCCAGCACCAACGACCGCTTCGTCGATTATTAATAACAACAATAGCAACAATAATTCCACCGAATCGCCTTCGATTGTGATCAACGAAGAAGTGAACGGTGACGAAGACGACGACGTCCACCGTCGTAGCTTCCATCATCTCCATTATCATCACCATCATCATCACCACCATTTTCACCATCATCAACACCTATCGGTGACTACGAAGCGCTGCAAACTGGAGACTGCCAGCCTACCTACCAGCCCCTGCTCCGAGAACGGCCTTCATCGCCAATTAGTGTTAAGCAAGACTCGTGTCATCACTGCAGACGACCTTGCCCAACGTCTTGTGCATCTTGAGCGACCCTCCGCCGTTCCACCAGTGATTCTGGATTGCAGACCGTTTACATTATACAATGTCAATCACGTACGCGGTGCCATCAACGTCACTTGTTCGGATCGCTTCAACCGACGCAGACTTCAGCTGGGAAAGGCCACCCTCGCCGATCTTGCATCCGCTCGCGAGGGCAAAGAGCTGCTCAGAAAAAGACAGTTCAAGGAAGTCATAGTGTACGACGAAGGTACCGACGATCTGGAGCATCTGACCGCTCAGAATCCATTATTCCTGGTACTTGCTGCACTCGTGGATGACGATCGGGAGCCGGCTGTGCTGATTGGTGAGCACTCTTTGATTTTTTTTTCGCACACCTTTGATCAATGTGCTGATTTATAAATTTGTATAAAAATGAAAATATGCTCAAATAATCTCGATTTTTTTTGCGCCAAGTTTCTTCATTGAAGAACGAAAGTTTTTAAAAGAAACTGAATGTATTTATATAAACTTTTATGTTGTCTTATCCGAGAGTAAATTGCAAAACGAAACTGAATATTTGATTTTTAATGGAAAACTAGTTATTTTTGTATATAATTATTATTATATTGGCTGTAATTTAACTTGTTAGCTAGGTACGATTCTTATGCTATCAAATATAGTACAACTGATAGTGGCAAGATAATGATATCCGAAGATATCCTACGCACAAATGACCCACACATATTAGCAATACGTCTTAGACAAATTTTTCAGTTGATACCGTATGATTATTTAGAGATACACAGTGATAGATATTGCGTATTGTTCTTTGGAGATACATAGAGTTAAAGTTTTATGATTCAAATCTGTTATATTATATAAGATAATACGATAAGTAGAATTGGTAAATTGATTTACTAGAGGGGGATATAACGCAAATAATTTAGAAATAATCTTGAGATTTAGCGATACAATGACTCTGATCAGAATGAAGTCTATAAAGTTATGACAAATCATCACGATGTTTTCTACACGCCAATCACTGCTGACGATCAATCTTCATTGGCCTCTCCCTTATAATTTTTTCTTAGCGCGATATTTGTTTACAAAAGCGAGAAGCGGCCGCGAAACGGCGTACTGTTTGTCGTCTATCCGGTCCTCGATGTGGGAGTCGAGTCTCTGGTTTTCGGAAATAACGATGATGCGAGCGCGATATTTCTGCCGGCCCGCCAATCGCGCGTCGAAACTTTTTACGTCGATCATTCTCCGCTACCATTTTTGCGCTATCATTTTACATATTATATACTATTAACTCTCTCTAGTCTTCCACTTTTTTCCTTTTTACGATATATTATTATTCAAATTTCGTAGAAGTGTCTTCTGTAGTTCCCGTCAATTTCATGTTTTTATCATTAATCTTCTTTTTCATTAATCAGCAAGATAAAGCAATTATTATGCTGTTTAAACTGAAATGAAAGAAGACGAACGGTCAAAAAAATTTGTTTAAAAAAGCAAAATTCAGTATTGGAAAGACTTAAATTTACTTTTCTATAACCATCTTGTATATATTTTTGCACGAATATAATTTTCTCTAATATTTACTGAAGGAAAATAATTAATTTAATATTATTTTACATTTCTTTTTCTCTCCAGTTATCCTCTTATTCACTTCATATTTTCCACTTCACTTCTTTCTCCTAAATCAGCACTGGCATAATTTTATTTTAAATACTGTGCGCGTCTTTCTGACGTAAAAACTGTTCGCGAGAATTTAAGAATGACGTAGACAGCCTTTACATAATTTAAAAATCCGAGTGGTCATTTAAATGCAAACTACTAGACTTAAATAGAACATATTCCATTAAAAAGCAAAGGAAACGTTGTCTCTGGACGGAAAATCTCAATTGACATTTAAAGTCGCGTTGTCACGTAACATTTAGATTCGAGCGGATAACGATAAATACAACCTTCATCTACAATAGAATCGTAGATCCAAATGCTACGCTACGTGAATGTGAAAATTAGGAAGATTGCTGAGGGCGATGAATCATATTCCCATTCATTTTCCTGAATGGAATTTGTCGCGAGATAATAGGGACTGAGGATTCGGAGGGCTTTGAAGGAAGGGAACGCGGACGGAGAGATCAAATGGATCGCGTGGCTGCGACGACGACGACGACGACGACGACGGCATCATGTGCTCGTCGTCGGCGCGTATGAAGGCGAAAGGTGGGGATCTATTCATAGGAGTGACTCACGTTGGAGATGACGCCGCGAATAGTCGGACAGATTTTGCGCGCCGCGATCTGCGCTTTCGCCGTGTTTTCGCGAAGCTGCGCAGGGAGAGATGAATTATAGCGAAGCATTATGGGAGATTTGTCCAGAGTTTACACGCTAATCGTGCCGAATTAAATATTAAGCCCACATTTAGCGTATTCATCGCTAAATATGACTATGATTTTCTGAGAAACGACGTAACCGTAGGTTTCACGATAACGGTATCATCAAATCCTCTCCAATGATAAAATTTTCAAAGTTGAAGGATATAAATATATAGCATGTCACGATGCTCAAAACAAAGGATCAACGTATAAGAATCTAACGGTACAAAGACAGAGATTTAAGTTCTATATTTTTAGATCATTTTTAATTTTCGTATCCAGAAATCCATAGAATCGCAAATTGATATAATTATTCATTATAAACATAATTGTTTAAAAATATATATAAAAATATATAAAAATATATATTTTTAAAAAATTATTGAACCGATTAAAGGGACAATAATAATAAAATTCGAAGGCGGTGAAAAGAAAAAGGGGGAAAAAATATATATATTATATAATATATATATTATATAAATATATATATTATATATATTATATATAATATATATTAATAATATATATATTATATAAATATATATATTATAAATATATATATTATAACATTTTATATTTTTTTTATTACAGATAGACAATTTTATTTTTTTATTATTCTCAAACATTTCTTTCTTCGTTATTCAACAACGAGCAATAGACGTCACTCTTGTCATCGTGTCTGGTTATTACATAATTAGTAACGATTCGCGGCCGCCTATATACGAGACCAAAGCATCGTGTGGCTCGTTTTGGCGAGGCTAATGTGCGCGTCTGGTCTCCCGGTCGGTCCCGATCGCATTTTTCTCAGACGACAACTACGACGGCAACGACGACGACGACGACGACAACTGACTGCGACGTTGAAGGCATGAGTCACCGTGTATATCGACCCTACGGCATGTTTACGCTGGCTAAGCGCACGAACGGCCATATGTCAAAATCACGATTGCATAACGTATCCCCTGCGTTGTCGCCGTTGCGTCTCTCATTCTCTTTCGGAATATTTAGATGTGAGTCAGTTGTACAGGCTACGAGATCTTCCTATCGCTACGACCTTAACCCTTTCAGGTGCGTCCACTCTTCCGTGCCTCCATCGTGCTACGAGTCGACTTTCGCTCGGGAAAGAGGCTAAAAAATTGCTCGAATAAAGACTTAAAAGGAACGAAGCGGAACGACGTTGCGTCCGTTTGTAAGATCGTGCATATCTTGGAATATTGTATTTTGTATTCGAGTTAGTTCACATTTAGCGCACTTTCTAGTAGTTTGTTACAAGAATTCGATCGCTAGAAGCTATTCGTTTTTACTATTCAAGAATAATAGAATGTATTGTTCAATTTTATTAAAATATGTATAAAACAAAATTGCAACAAATATATATCATAATAATAATCAGTTTTTCTAGTCGACATTTCAATTATTTCACGGTTATATCTTTCTAGTTCTAGTTCTTTCAACTTTTAAAACTACGTAGTACAGTTTGTATTTTAAAACGAAGAGTTTCAAAGTACGATTCTATTTGTAAAGTTACAGAAAAGATAATATGGATGGAAAATAATAGAAAAGGTTACAATAGAAATAATTTTTTTTATAATACGAATCAATATTGATTAACAATTTATTAATAATTATTAACAATTAGAAAAAGTTAATATGCATAAAATTTAAAATTGTAATATATAATCAACATATAATAAATTAAGCAATTAATTTATTATTATAAAATAATTTAATAATAATAATAAATTTGATATAACAATAATTATAAAAGTGAATATCAGCTCATATAGATAATATAATAACAAATCTATATAAATTATATAATAATCTCATGAAAACACTTAAATACATATTTTAATGTATGAGCAAACATTTTGGAGTATTTAGAGTTAATAAATGAAGCTGAATTCGAAGCTTAATGAATTAGTCATCGCTCTCTGAAGCCGGGGGGGTTGCTGTATTTTTTCCATTGTACCGCTTTTTCATCCCCCTTCCGTTTAAGGGTGCGACGAGAAGGTGGTCTAATCGAGGGGGAGCGTGCGCCTCAGAACAACGTACAACGCATCTGGATCAGCTGTCGATGACGATTATTACATATGAGTCATCCGATACACAGCTCGCTTTAAAATGTATCAATGACTAACGCGCGTCCAGCTCACAATCGCTTCAGACTCCCCCCTTTACTCCATCACCCTTCAGGTCCCTTTGTATTGTATCGGCGTGATTCAAGTACTACTAGGATCGTGATGAAGGATCTAAAAATACGAGGTGTCCGATGACTCTAGCCGTGTCTCGTAATTACTTGTGAACTTATTTCTATGATATCGACGTAAATATACGAGGGTGTTTCGATGATATAAGCTAAAAGGGATTTTCACAAGCATGCTGGAATGATTCTACATAAAACGATAATGTAAAAAACATAGAGAATTTTTCTCTATCTTGATGCTTTATTTTTGAGAAAATTGAATTTGTACATGCAAGGAGTAGTAATGTCACTTTGTTCTTATTTTAAGCTTGTATTGCTGTCACGACATCGCGTGTCATAGATTAATAAATTCATTTCGACAACAATTTATTTATATCGGTCGAGTAAAGTGTAAACTTTCTTTTTGTTTCGTACCGTGGATGTTAAAATATGTTGAATTTAGATTTTAGATCGCAAGTTAAATTGAAATTTAAACTTAAGTTATAAAAGGTATTACAAAGTAAACACTATAATTTAAAAAATATATTTTTTTTAAATTCCTTTAACCAGACAAGTTTCTCATAGATTTTTGAAAATGATTTCATAAGTTAGATTTTACCAACACGTCGGGTTTTCAAAGTCATCCAAGTTTAACGTACTACAAATGAATTTTTTGAGATATTTGA
>Ga0157363_1004914_pt1 | contig 12418 bp, 15 predicted proteins | sample AttsexASBM1_FD_111477 | JGI IMG/M metagenome (GOLD analysis project Ga0157363, IMG submission 111477) | Fungus gardens microbial communities from leaf cutter ant in Ribeirão Preto, State of São Paulo, Brazil - Atta sexdens ASBM1 | ecosystem: Host-associated > Fungi > Mycelium > Unclassified ...
ATATAGGAATGTATCTACGCTATATATACAACTAAGTGAGAACAACATGACGAGTCCATGAGGTACGGTACATGAGGATACAAGGAGGAGAAAATGAGGACTAGGTCAGGATATCATGCCTACTACATGAGGTGCTGACTGAGACTACTTCAGCGCAGCCGATAGTTGTCGTCATACCCTTTACCCATGTCCATGTTGACTCCAGGAGGCATCGATCGTAACATGGATATTGCAAAGGTAAACTTTACAATAACTTATCTAACAGAAGTTATACAGAGTTGGTTTAAGATTAGATTGGATCAAGATGAGCAAGGAATCTACTAGGATTGGCTTCAGAACTGGATATGGCTCACAGAAGAACTGTACTAATACTTTAGATTATCTAATCCCATTGGAAATGTAGCCATAGCACTTAACAACATGTAGATGATATATTGTGTTACTGATACTACTAAGGACTTTTAAACAGAATCCAAAACTGTATTTGCATGTGGAAAGAAGAAAAACTTACCTCTTTTTAATTAATGTACTCCTTGGCTATGATGATCAACAAATGTCATTGGAAAAGATAAAGAGAATACAACCACACCTGCAATATTACCTCTAGTTCTCTAACCTAAACACTTACACCTCTAACAAGAACAAATCCAGGCAGAAGACCCACAAATCCTCTCCAAAGCAATATCTCCAAAAATTTGGGCAGTAATAGAAAACTGATACTTGAGGAGTGAAAGAGGTACTTTGACAATAACTTATATATGTACTGTAGAGAGAAGAGTCACTGAGCTATACAACATTAGCTTTCAACTGTGTACTAAAGAATTCAAAGAGAATGATATCAGTTTCAGGAATCAATAAAAGGTGTAGAAACAATAATATAGAATAAAATTAGACTATATAAAACCCTTAAAAGAGCTCTTGTGAATACAAAAGGATGAAGTTAGAAAGGATATTAAAAGGAATATATGAGTAACATCTGCTCATGAATGCTTTTTCTTGCTAACACACTCCTGAACAGTGAACCTTACACTATGTAACAAGTTTCTTTGGAAAACCTAGTAAATAAATTGCAAAGCTCCTTAAGAGCCTCTAGCAACACTATCCATCCTAGATGATGCAACTCTCAAAACCTGTATTCTGTCTTCACCCATAGTCAACTCATAACATCTTTCTGAGCTACTGCCCTGGTCTCTTCATCTCTCTGGGCTGCTACTATTGTAGACCTTGATGACTTGTATAATGATATCTGGTCTATAATTATACAAGATGAGACACTTTAGGAATACCTCTGTTATCTGACAGAATACTAGTCATTAGACATATCTAAGCTCCTATTCAAGAATGGAAAAATCCATGTGCTATTGGCAAATGATCTCTGTACACATGTTTTGCAGTACTACCACAATTACATACTCATAGAACATTTTGGGCAAAATAAGACACTAGAACTCATCTATCATAGATGTCAAGAGTTTCTGTAATTCTTGTATTACTTACATGAGATCCAAACTACAATGTTAAAAGCTGTATGGATTACTCAAACAGCTTCCAATATCCATGAATTTCATCAAAATATTCACCTACCAACAGGATAACTGGTCAGATCTTCTCCCACTTGCAGAATCATACAACAATATACTAAGCACTATCACTAAAGTATCACTATTCTTTATAAACAAAAGTTACTACTTAAGTATCAATATATATCTAGAACAGGATGTTTTTTTATTCTATACTTGCAAATTCACTATTGTCAAAATTGAAAATAGTGGACTTTTTTATTTTCATTTCCTTTTTAATTTTTAATTTTTATTCTCTTATTGGAAACTTAATGTTAGGGGTTAGTGTGAGATCACATGTCATTGTCATATGATACTGTCATGGTCACATTGTCACATGATCACATAGCACATTATAGAAGGTCCTGGAACAAGATAACATCATATAATATGTATTACATATGTTGAACTTAAGAAAAATATATAGCCATTTAGAGTAGGCTAATGGAAGTGTAGCATGGACTAGTAGTTTAGCATATATAAGGCAGACAATTTTATACCAAGAACTCCATCAAGTTCTCTTGTGTAACTCTTATATAAGAGTAGACATTGTGCAAGTTCTGATATTGAAGGGTCTATACAGAAATTTAAAGAGATAATCTCTTGATTAACTAAGTACAGAAGGCTTATATTGCAGGATACAAATGAATACATATCACTCTCACAAACATTGAGAAGGCAGACCATTGATTACAGCCCAAAGATATCTTATCTCTCAAATGTCATTGTATGTGGGCCAATAATGTCCAACTTCCTCTCATAGTCTTTTGAATACATGAAGATTCTCAGCAAGCTTGTACATGCAAAATATAATGCTATTCATATTAAAGTAATACAGTAGCAATAAGTCAGATCTGTCAAGATTCTTCATGAAATGATTCATGGTATTCCTTCCAGCTATCATTTCATCATGGATAATCATTTCATTTACAAATTATAATAACCCGTCATACTCTTAGGAGTTTGAAGAGAACCCACTATCTGCTACTTGAACCAGATGTTCCATTCAGCTCTTACCCTCTTGTACATCCTGTTCTGTAGCTCTCTTTCTTTCTCTCAGCTTTTTTTGTTCTATAGCATTCCTGATAATAGGCTCAATGAGAGCATCAACTATGTGTATCTGCACTTTAACTTCATCTCTCCACATTTCAAAGATAGGCTACATAGTACCTCTCCTGATATGCAATGCAGTCAACTTCTATGCTTCATCAAAGACTTTGATAAACTTATTAGTAGGATGTTTTACTTTATCACTGCCAGCAATAGTCAAATTGTTATGTAGGTATGTTTAAATAAGCAGTAGAGATCTAGAGTGATAGTAAACACTCAGAATTGTAGAATAAGACTGTATATTGATATAAATACCTAGAGTGATGGTAAACACTATAGGCCTATAAGTAGCTATTTAGTCTATAATAAAAAGAGTGAATTATGTAATATGTGAGATAGAAAAGAAAACATGCCTATAGAGGTATATACACAACAGGGTATAGAAGTCCTACATGGTATGACTGTACATCATGAGTGAATACAAACTATCTAATGTAAATCAGGTGTTGGAAGGAGCAGAATGCACAGCAGCATGGTGCAGCATATGTTAAAATTGGAGTGCAGGTGACAATAACAAGGTCCTAGAAGCCTTAGAAATCACCTAGTAAGCTGTAAACAACTGTAAATGACTGAATTAAAAGAAATAGAAATAAGACAATAATTCACCTGTGGACAACTGTAAATGGCTAGGAGTCAAGAACATGTCCACAGAGAGTAGTATATGTGATCATGGAATATACTGACTAAGTAAGACATAATCCTGAAATCAAGTTCACACCAACTATGATAGAACTGAGAAAATCAATTCTAACAGCATGGATAACTGACAACTACTTACCTATAATAAGTACTGTAATAGAGAGCTTAGAAAGTATAAGCATCAATAAAGAACAAGTAGTAGTGGTGATTCAACCTATGTGAAAATTTACATTGACTATTTAATTAGTACTTGTTATATGCCAAGTACATCTGTTCTGAAGACTAAGTCTGTAGTGGTAATGTCTTCTTATTAACCCTAGTAAAAGCCCATCTTTTATGATGGTTATTCTTCTTGCAACATGTTTCTGTGGTGGTGATGCAGATAGTCCAACCCTTCAAGTACTCAGTCTTCCATGGTAAAAGTACTTCTATTAAGCTCAGCCTTCCATGGTGAAGTTTCCTCTATCTGGTCTCTTTTAGTGTTTCAACACTAAAACCTCTAAGTATCTCCTAATTATCTTATTTGTATATCAGACTAGTAGTTATACTATAATCCACTAGTCTGATAATTGATGAAGATAACTTCTATTAAACTTGATCTCTAATGCTTAACAGTAATACACCACTATCAGAACTTAATCCTTTTTGGACTTCATTCAATCATCTGAAGTTGCAACTACATAGCAGACAGACAGTGTAGCATATATCTTTTAGCCAATTCTGTAGGCATTTGTCTTCTGATATAAGCTGCACCTGATAGTACTACTAATCACAGACTAAATACTTAGTAAGTGAAATGCTTTACAATACTCTCTCTTACTTAAGATATTAGCTGTTAAGCAATAGAAGTAAAAGTGGATAGACTTAGAGTATTTCCATGCCAAAAAATAGATGGAAACAACTAAATGATACTTGACCAGGATTTTTAGTTAGAATATCAGCAGAATTCTTTTTTATATTAATATGATATAGTTTAACTTGTTTGTCCTTGATTAGGTCTCTTATATAACAATAGTAAATATTAATATATTTGGAGTACTTCTCTTGTATAAGATTGGACCTCTAAAAAAGTAAACTAAGATTGTTATCATAAAGATGAGAAGTTGGAACATTAAAACCAACCTCATTAAGAAGGTTTCTGTTAGAGATAGATTAGATAATTTGCAATTCTCTATTTGGATAATAACATAACATAGATAAGACTCTATATTTTGTTTCTCTAATCTGCCACATCTTAGTGCTATTCATATCACTAAGATGTGAGTATATGCTATTTTCTTCTTTTATTATTATTACTAATCATAGTCTATAGTATATTTGTTACCCTTAAATCATTATATACTATCTATTGTCACTGCTTAACAGGTTATAGGTCCTAAAGCAATAGCATCTTCAGCATCCTCTCTCAAGATTGTTAATCTCCTATACTTATCTGATGAAAGATCAAACTAGATCACATACAAGACTAGGCTCAAAAAATATCTTATGGCAAAGAGACTTATGTAATATTTTTGTGGTCTTGCCAAATAACTGCAAGATTTATATAAGAGTAATGAAACTTATTTTATTCCAAACTTAACCATGTCACTAATTGATACTGAAGTTGAGACACACTTGTCAGAGTTTAAGACAATGGACTCTAAGTATTTTTCATTTTATTTTATTTTTAGGGACTTAGAGTTAGGGTTAACATGATGTCATGGTCACACTATTGCAAACTGTCACATAATCACATGTCACATAGAAGAGCATAGAAGGTTCTGAAAGAATGATGTTATACAGTATATTTAACACATGCTAATCTTAAGACAAACACATGGCTGTTTAGGGTAAGCTAGAAGTAGTTAGCACAGACCATGGAGTTTTAGTATATAAGGTAGACAATTCTGCATAGAGTTCTCTATTGAGTTCTCTTATATTAAACCTAATACAAGATTCTATTCATTAATCAACTCTAATATTGTAGCAACCACTAGACTAGTGTCCAATAGCAGCACAAGCAGTAAATCTCAAAGGGTGGATATCTAGTGGGGAACATGAGTTGTGTATTCACAAGAGAACTCGACAGGGAATCACAACAGTATTCTATCTACTATTTATATAAAGTCCTTATGGTCTGTACTATGACTTCTCTATACCTACCCTAATGTCCATACCCTGTCCTCATATCCATTACTCATCTACCATGCATCTACCTCAAGGCCAGCATGCCATGTCCATGTGCTCTGATGTTATATTCTTTAATTTCCGTCATACATGTGTGTACCATGTATACACCATGAGGAACCCATGTCCCTTGATGTTACTCTATCTCTAGACTCTTTCTGATCCTTCTAGACTACTCTAGACTACTCTAGGCTGATGACATCATGTCATGTGACTGGGAAGTCACATGCCCTTTTCTCTTTCATTGTAGACTAATAATAATACTTCTATCTATATCTTAACCCTAACCCGACCAAAGTCTATCCACACACTCATCTTATAACACCTAAGATCTTTGAGTTGTAACGTTAGAACTCAATCTTAAGACTGTCCAACACAGGACCCTCTCTTACTTACTCTCTTACTATCCTTAACCAAAGAGCAATACTGTCTTTTAGTCAAGAAGATATAGCTGGACCCTAGGCTCAAGGGGTATAGTTAGGCAAGAAATGCCTAGCCATTTGTTTGTGTCAAAGCCCACTAATACACTTCAAACATATTACCTTGTGTGGACATGATAGTAGCCTTTTTCTTGTATCAGCCTTGTGCTACAGATCCCCTTGTGATCTGTCTACGCAAAGAAACAGCAGGTATTCTTAAAACACTGCTTAGAGTAGAACATCTTTCTTAAGACAAAATTGTGTAGATTTTACTAGGGCAGTAGTCGAAAAGAAATAGTCAGTAGAAAATGTAGGCAGGACAAGAAGAGGGCCTGCTATCATATACTGAGATTTTGTTTTCAGAGTATGAGTCAGAAAGCAAAACCAGCACAGGTTCTGCTCTTTCTTTATATACATCATTACTGCCCACACCACCACCACCATCATCATCACCATCATCAACTATACCTCCTTCTTTTTACAAAATGAGTCAACACAACTTGCATGCCATTATTTGGCAACAACAGGAGCAGCTTGTAGCAATGCAAGCTCAACTTTAAGCTTTAGCAGAAAAAGAAATAGAAAGAGCAACAGCAGTGGCAGAAGGAGAGAACACAGAAGTGGCAAGGCCATAAGTATTTGATGGGATCTCATCAAATGTCTCAGGGTTTGTGACAGCATGCAAACTATATATTAGGATGAAAATGAGGGGAACAGCAGTTGAAGAACAGATTCAGTGGATGCTATCATATGTGCAGGGAGGGTCAGCAGATGTTTGGAAGGAAAATATGCTAGAAGATTTAGAGGAGGAGTTGCTAGAGTATGGAATAGTGGGTGAATTCTTAGCAAATCTAAGAAAAGAGTTTGGAGGAGGAAATAAGGAATTGGTGAAGGTGGTAGAGTTGAGGAAATTAGAACAGGGAGGAAGAACAATGGAAGAATTTGTACAGGAGTTCAGAAGAGCAGGAAGAGGAAGTGGGTATAAGAGGCACCCACTCATTGAAGAATTCAAAAGAGGTATGAACTCAACTATTAGGAGAAGGCTAATGGAAGCAGAGAGACAACTGGCCTCAATTGAATAATGGTATGAAAGAGCAATCAATGTGGATAGAAACTGGAGGGAGAGTAGGAGGGATGAGAAGAGATTAAGAGGAAGGAGGGATACAAGATCTCAAGCACCGAGGTAAAACTAAGAGGCACAACAGCAACAATTGTCATGGCCTCAAGTATAGTTAAGGAGACAGGAGATGTCTCAACAGTAGGTGATAATGAGGCCTGCTCCAATAGAGGGGATAGAGAGAACAAATGAGATGATGGTATGCCCACAACAGAGGGTAGGGTTTGTGCAATGAAACCCATATGCTATGGAGGTGGATAGAAGTAATAGGAATTGTTATAATTGTGGGGGATTTGGACATTTAGCAAGAAACTGTAGGAATAGAGAGAATAGAATTAGGAAGGGAAGAAGACTAGAATACAGTAGCAATAGAGGCAATGAACAGAGGAGGGCTGAAGGAGAAAATGGACAACAGAATTTAAATGGAGAGTGAGACCTAATACTCCTCAATTAGGGCTTGATAATAATAGGTATACAATACTCTCTAGAGTAATGGATAATACATTCTGTTATGACCTGAACAATGAGGAACAACTAAGGGAAGTGACAGTTAAGATTGGTTTGGAAAGGGTAGATATACAGGAAGGAATTACAGTGGAGGTATTGTTGGATAGTGGTGCAATGGAGCTAGTAATGAGTTCGGAGTTCACAAGAAAGCAAGAATTCAGATTGAAGAAGATTGACAAGCCCATATATGTAAGAAATATGGACGGTTCTTTCAACAAGGAGGGACCACTCAAACATACAGTAGAAATTAATATTTACTACTAGAGGCATAGGGAAAGAATAGACATCGACATAATAGGAGGACAAAAATAGAGTGTAATTCTGGGAATGCCATAGCTTGCTTGCCACAATCCTGAAATTGACTGGAAAACAGGAGAAGTGAAGATGACAAGGTGTTTGGAGGAGTGTGGGAAGCAGTAGAAACTGAAGCAGGGAAAGGCAGGGTGGCAGAAGCAGAAAGAAGAAGAGAAAAGGAAAGAGAAGGAAAAAAGATAGAAAGAAAAGTAAATGGGAAAAAAAAAAAAAAAAGAAGGAAAAAAAGAAAAAAAAAAAAAAGAGAGAGGGAGAAGAAAGGGGAAAAGGGGGGGGGAAAAAAAAAAAAAAAAAAAAAAAAAAAAAAAAAAAAAAAAAAAAAAAAAAAAAAAAAAAAAAAGAAAAAAAAAAAAAAAACAGAAGGAAAAAAAGACAATAGATATAAAGAGAGTGGCTGAAGAATGGGAGATTTGGGACAAGGAAGAAGAGGCAGCAAAGTTAGAGGAAGAGGCGAAAAGGCTAGTTCTAGAAAGATTTCATAAGTGGATTAAAGTTTTTGGCAAAAAACAGTTAGAAAGAACACCCATAAGAAAGATATCGGATCACGCTATAGATATAAATGAAGGGTTTGTGCTGAGGAAAGGGAAGGTGTATCCATTGTCAAGAGAAGAGAAGGGAGAGATGCACGAGTTCATAAAAGAACAATTGAGAAAGGATTATATCAGACCCTCAAAGTCACCTCAAATGGCACCGGTGTTTTTTGTAAGAAAGAAAGATGGAAAAAAGAGGATGGTACAAGACTATCAATATCTCAATGAGTGGACAATAAAGAACAACTATCCATTGCCACTTATTTTGGATGTAATCGAGAATATTGGAACCAAGAAAATATTCACAAAAATGGATTTAAGATGGGAATACGACAATGTGCAAATTAAGGAAGAAGACGAGTGGAAAGCAGCTTTCACAATCCCAAAGCGATCTTTTGAGCCTACCATCATGTTTTTTGGATTAACAAATTCACCAGTCATATTTCAGACCATGATGAATGAGTTGTTGAGAGACTTGATAAACACAGGAAAAGTGGCAGCATTTATTGATGATGTGATAATAGGAACAGAAGAAGAGAAGGGACATGATGAGATAATAGTGTCAAGATTGCAAGAAATGAACTTAGTTTTTTCTCTTTTATTTTATTTTCAATTTATTTTTCATATTTTTCTATTTATAGAACTTAGGGTTAGGGTTAGTCATGTGACACAAGAAGAAAGGCATAAAAAGTGCTAGAGAGATGATATCATACAATATACACAATGTATGTTGACATATAGCTATTTAGAGTAGGCTAGGAGTACATAGCATGGACCATGTGCCTTTAGTATAAAAGGTAGACAATCCTGTAAAGAGTTCTCTATTGAGTTCTCTTGTGTAAACCCTATATAAGGTTCTTTCTTTTGACCAAACCTAAGATTTTGAGTTTGTAACAAGTAGAGGAAGTAGTAAAGAGGTTGGTAGAGAATGACTTATATGTAAAACCAGAAAAATGCAAGGGAAAAGTGAGGGAGGTAGGGTTCTTAGGAGTAGTAATCAGACCAGAGGGGATCAAGATAGAAGAAGAGAAAGTAAAAGGAGTGTTGGATTGGCTGACCCCAAAAGGGATCAAAGATGTACAAAAGTTTTTAGAACTGGCAAATTACTATTGCCGGTTTATTAAAGATTTTGCATTTATAGCCAGACCATTACATGATATGGTGAAAAAAGATCAGAAGTGGGAATGGAAGAAAAGATAAGAAGCATTCAAGGAGTTAAAGGAGAGGTTCACAAAAGAACCGGTGTTAGTAGCACCGGACTTAGATAAAAAAATGAGGATGAAAGTAGATGAATCAGATTATACTACAGAGGGAGTGTTGTAAATGGAGTGCGAAGATGGAAAGTGGAGACCAGTGGCATTTCTTTTCAAATCTCTAAATGAGACAGAGAGAAATTATGAGATTCATGACAAGGAGATGCTGGTGGTTATAAAGGGACTAGAAAACTGGAGACATTTGTTAGAAAGCACTAAATGTTATGAACTTAGATTCTTTGAGTTGGATAAAAGTACAACTCTTTGTTATGATCGGTGCCTCCTGGAGACAGCATGGACATGGGTAAAGAGTATGACAATATGATTGGCTGCACCACATGTAGTCTCAGTCAGTGCCTTATGCAGAAGGTATTGTTACCTTGCTTTATCCTTGTGGTCTCTTCATGTTTTAATCCTCATGTATATCTCATTGTTAGACTATGGACTTGTATAAATAGCATAAATACACTCATGTATCCTTACGCTTTACCAATTCTACACATCCCTTATTCTTTCTCAAGTCTTTTGCCTTAGTTGCAATCTGAGCTCAAGCTTAAGGTCATTACATTTGGTAAAGCGTTGACAAGCTCACCTTGCAAGAGAGGTGTACACAGATGATACTAGACAGAGTTACCTGTTGGGAAACAAAACACGTGTAGTGTAAACTACGAGGAACCAAGACAAGTTCAAGAAGGACAAATGATATTGAGGCATTGTCAGAATGACTAGGATCTTTACAGATCAATGAAGAAGCCTCAACAAACAACGAATAAATGGACACAGAGATGTCAACAGCACCAGCACCTACAGTAAACGAGTTGGCAGGAGTGCCAAGAAGCATGGTCCTGGACCCAGGATGGTTTGATGGAGACCAAACAAAATTCGAAGACTAGTGGAGAGGGATTAGATTATTCTTCAAGAGCAACAGAGTCAACGGGACAGACGACGGGATCACAGCAATCCTAGCTTGCCTCAGAGGAGGTGTAGCAGGAATCTACGCACAGAAGAAGCTTGATGAGCTAGATGAAGACAACGGCATCCAAGACTGGGATGATTTTGTAAAAGAAATCAAAACAATGTTTAGCGACAAATCCAAGGCAGCAGATGCAGAATGGAAAATCGAAACATTCAAACAAGGTAAACGAAACACAGCAGACGTTATCATAGAGTTCTAAGTACTAGCCACGAAGGCTGATATAGATGAGCTGCATGCTATCTTTTTATTGAAGAAGAACGCACGACAAGACATTATCAAGACGGTACTGGGATACCCACCAATGGTGATGCCAGAGACTCTTAAAGAGTGGAAGGTGGCGATAACATCAGTAGGACAAGGATATGAATCAACAGAAGAACGCTACAATTACAAGACAAGCACAGGAACCACATATGGTGGTAGAGAGCAACCAATGGACATTGGAAAGTCCAATGACAATTTCAAAGATGGGAAGCCTAAGTGCTTCAATCGTAACAAGTACGGACACATGACAAAGGAATGCCGATCGGAAAAGAAGGAACGAGAAACACGAACATATTTTAAATGCGACAAGAAGGGGCATATTGCCAAAGACTATAGAGGGAAGCAGATAATAAAGAAGAGAAAGGTTCAGGAGGAATTGGACGATGAAGACAACAAGAAAGAAGAGCAGGGTTTTGGTGAAGATCTCGAGTAGGCACGGTACAAGAGATCTCCCATGTAAAATCCCAGAATAATAAATATATTATTCCGAATCGCTGAACTAGTGAGGAAAAGAGGGAATTAAACGTGCAAGCAAATGTCAAGACAAAGAATGACAAGAAATTGGAAGTCAAAGCACTAGTGGATTCTGGATGCACCCACACAGGAATTGATGAACAATTGGTCAAAGACAAAAGAATCCAAACAAATTCAATCGATTTCTCTTTCGAAGTATTCAATGCAGACGGAACAAAAAACAGAGAAGTGACCAAGATGGCGCCTCTAGAAATCAAAATTAACGGACACAAGGAAACCTTGAAAGCGGCAGTAACAGACTTAGACAGAACAGATATGTTTTTGGGACATGACTGGCTGGTTAAACATAACCCAGAAGTCAACTGGAAAAATGGAACCATCAAGTTTACGAGATGCCCATGCAATTGTACAATAACACACAAGGATATATGATTCAACTCCAGGCGAACCAAGGAAATTGCAATGGGTAAAACGGAACAAGATAACGGCAAAATCGGCAAGGAACCAGACAAGACGAACCCAGAAGATTTACCGGAGTATATTTGACCTTTCACACATCTGTTTAACAAGAAAAAATTTGAAAAGCTACCCAAAAGGCGCGAATGGGATCATGAAATAAATCTTACGGATGAAGCTCCAAAGGAATTAAACACAAAAGCCTATGCAATGATGCTCAAAGAAGAGGAAGCCTTAAATCAGTGGCTAGATGAACAACTCAAGGCAGGACTCATCATAGAATCAAAATCAAGATATACAGTGCTATGTTTCTATATCCCAAAGAAAGACGGTTCATTACGGTTGGTTCAAGATTACAGAAAGTTAAACCAAGTCATGATCAAAGACAAGATGCCACTACCTTTGATTGGAGAAGTAATCAACAAACTCAAGGAAGCAAGGTACTTCAACAAACTGGATTTGATTTGGGGATACAACAATGTACGAATCAAAGAAGGAGACGAATGGAAGGCTGCATTCCTGACCAACAAGGGATTATTTGAACCTCAAGTGATGTACTTTGGACTATGCAATTTGCCAGGAACTGTTACGATCGATGCCTCCTGGAGTCAACATAGACATGGGTAAAGGGTATGA
>Ga0157363_1004915_pt1 | contig 12417 bp, 15 predicted proteins | sample AttsexASBM1_FD_111477 | JGI IMG/M metagenome (GOLD analysis project Ga0157363, IMG submission 111477) | Fungus gardens microbial communities from leaf cutter ant in Ribeirão Preto, State of São Paulo, Brazil - Atta sexdens ASBM1 | ecosystem: Host-associated > Fungi > Mycelium > Unclassified ...
GTTTTTCGGATTCCTTCAAATTTTATATATATATATATATATTTTATATATATATATATATATATATATATATATATATATATATATTATATATATATATATATATATATATATATATATATATAAAATATATATATCCAAAATTAAAAATGCAATCAATACGGAATGTATTCTATAAATAAATAACCTGTTTTTGATGCGCATCCCTCAGCTGATCCATCTGCTCCTCTAAAGCCACTCGCATCTTCGTCGCCGCCTCTTTCTCCTCGGCTTTCTCTTTGTTGGTAACTGCCTGCACCTGTTCGGCGGCCTTCAACTTGGCGCATTCCTCGCGCAAGGCATCTACATCTTCTTCTAAGGCTCGTTTGCGCGTTTCAGCCTCTTTCATAGATTCCGTCAGCGTTTGCATACGAGCTTCATGTTGCGAGATCAACAATCGGCATTCGGCCAAGTCTTTCTCGTACTCGGAAACCTAGACATTTACACAAAATGAAAATTGATTGAAGAAAAGCGACGTGCAAAAGTTCTGATTAATGCGATGACGTGAAACGCAGCCGCCGTCTACTTACTTTCTTATTGCAGTCTACTTGGAAGCTTTCCAATCCCTGACATCGTTGCACTAAATTCTTCACTTCGGATTTCATCTTGCTGATAAATAACCGCGCTACTGTGAACTCCTCCTCCAGTTTACCATTGCTCTCCGGCGGAGCGATCTTAAATTCAAATTAAGACCATAATTGACAAAACCACCAAGTTTATATTAAATAAATAAAAAATAATTTCTAATCTTTATATTTTTCTATTTAGATATTTGTCTTTACTTTTAGATTTTCGTTAGATTCGCCACCGATAGCTACGCCAATTTCTCCTAGGTCTTTCAAGAAGTTTGCTAACATCTCCGCGATGCGTTTTCTTTGATGAGCTGACATATCACGTAACTGTTGCAACTCAGATGCAGTGTTGTTTAGAGTTACTTGTTTAGCCAGGAGCTCCTCTGTCATTGATTCCTGCTCCTTGTTCTTCAGCTCGACCTAAAGTTAGAATAGCAAAAATAAAAAATCATCCGCTTTTCTTTTAAGAGTAGTCTTTTTCTATTGTTAATAGTTACCTCTTGTGATTTTTGGTCATAATTGACCGCAAGCTCTTCCAGCGCTTGCAGCACCTCTTTCACCTCCTCTTTAGCACTCTCGTTCTCTTGTTGTATTCGATTCATCTCTTGCTGCAATTGCTCATAATCTCGCCTTGCACTGGCGATAAGTTCCTCCTGTTCCTCCATCTGCTCCTTCAGCTTTTCAACGTACTGCGACTGCTGATTAATTTCCTCATCCTTGTCATCCAACTGTTGGTACAGCCTCTCGCGTTCCTCCTCGAGCTTCTGCCTCTCTTCGTTCGAAAGGGAACCGATCATGAGACCACCGCCGGGAGTAGCAGGCATCGGACTGTCGTCCAGCTTGCCTAAAACAGAGATTTTTATAGTGAAGCCATGATTTGCAAAAGTAATACATCTAATCTTGTAACATCAAATCTAAAATACAATACGTAAAATAATAAAACTTCAAAGAAATAAATCATAAAAATAATAAAAATAGAAATACTAGTAGTAAATAATCTAATCTTATCTATTAATCTTATCTAATAATATCTTATGACAAATGCTTTATCACATATGCATGCGCTTTTATCGGATAACTCTAGGAATTTTATTAATTATTTTATTTGCAATATCTGACTGTTAATCGTCTTGTCATTTTAATACAGGCTTTTACACTATCTTCGTTACCTTCAATGGATGCGGTAATCGGTGTAGTAACATCAGGTCCTTCAATCAAGCTGACCTGCTCTTCCGGTTTGACAGTCTCACCCTGCCGCCAACGCGACAATTCTGCCTCCAATTTGTCCACCTTGCCCTTCCATCTTGCCACTTTCTCTTTCTCGCGTTCGTAGCGACGTTTCCATTCTTCGGCTGTTAGCTCCTCGTTCACGCACACGACATTCTTGATAGTCTTGGCGCGTTTACCTGCGATAAATATATTCCATAAAATCTGTGGAAAACAAAATACACAACATTTACATCAAAAAGATATAGTATAGCTCTACCGAAATCTAAAGTTGATTTTGTTTCGGATTCATTAAAGCTAGCAGGAGAGCAACAGATGATAATTGTAGTTCTGGCATTGCCACCCAAGGATTCTTGCAGGATTCTCGTTAGCTTTGAGTCACGATAAGGAATGTGAGTCTTATTGCCGTCAGCCAAGGCCGAAATTACGTTACCAAGTGCAGACAGAGACTTGTTGATGTTTTTTGCTTCGTCTAACACCGTTCCTTCTGCACCGGTTTTAGAAACCTAACGAAATGCAGGAATATGATAAATATACTAAATAATAATGTAATAATGAAATATAGAAAATAGAAAGAAAATTTATTTTTAAATATAAATTTACCTTTTCAGAACCAGCTAAATCGACGAGATACAATTTGCCGGAGAGCTTTTTTTGATTCTCCAAATTCTCTTGTTTAACGTTTATGAGAAAAACGGAATGAGAACGTGAGCTGTGCTCATTCATGTTGGTCACGGCGATGTGCCGGTTTGACTTGCCCTCCTCTATCACCTCGAACACTTCCTCAGGACTAGAAACAAACCGCTCGGTCGCGCCCTTCACGAACGGCACCCGGTTCTTGTCTTCATGTACGCTTAAGTTAACTTTAGATACTGAAATAAAAATTGGAGATTTATTTTGAGAGATGTATTGATTTTACGAAAATTGTGGCTAATAAATAAATCAAAACTCCAAGACTTACCATCAAGAAGATCCCTGATTTTATCCATGTAAATCTCAAAATAAGATACTTTGATATGGAATTCCAGGTTCTCTTCCATACCATAAATATGATTAAAGATGTCATTGACGATTCTCGGGATAATGCCCTGTTTGTTAGGATCGCCGATGACTCCTTCCATTGTGTGCGTTTTACCTGCATTTTATATGACGAATTCAAATATAAGGCGTAAGCTATGATTTTTATTCTACAAAATGTCTACTGAAAAAAATTCCTTAATTTCTCAGATATTCTCCATACTTTTGTTTCACAAAATTAAAGCAGTTTTAGTTATAAAGGTAGAATTCAATAATCTAAGCAAAACTAGAAATTTCGAACAAAACTTGTGTAATACTCGCGAAACAAATTAATTGCGTTCTTTGGGACAAGTATATACAACTATTGGCGCATTCAGCGGACTTAACAGTTGCTGCGTAAAAACGAAACTTTTTTGCAACTTGAAAGATTAAAAGATTCTTTAAAGTCGATTCTACGTTTGTTGTGACAACCAATATGAAGTGTTGATTTCAAAATGCAAGCTTCAGATTGGCTGACGCAACAAACTTGCGATCAACTTGCAACTACTGTAGAACCGGCTTTAAAGAATTTTACGACGTTGCAAAGCTGCTTCTGCTGAATGCATTTGGTGCAATTGAGTGCAAATCGGTTTATATATTTTTTTCAGTGTTAATAAATAATTCAAGATTATGAAGATAGCGAACCCTTTTAAGAATATGAAGAAATGTGATAATAAAGAAGATATAATTAAAAGATTAAATTATTTATCACTAAGGGGTGATTTCACCAACGCCGATTAATTCTAATCGGGATTAACTGTCAATAATTGGTCAATTCTACTAAACAGCAAATGTGATTGGTCAATTAACTGCCTATTAAGGCTGCAATCCACTTAACACTCGTGGAATCATTCATTCTTATCATTTATCAAATGTTAAACAAAGACAAATAATGCTCGTGAGCGTTGCGAGCATTATTTGTGTAAGTGAAAACAGCCTAAGTTAACAGGTCTATTTTCTAGCTGAACTAGTATACACTTTTGGAACTTGAAGTGAGATAGATATATGTTTGATATTTGTTGAAAGTGAGAAAGAGAGTGCAGTCTAGTGCAGGAAACAGATTACTAGTATTGATGAAACCGCTCCTAAAAATATATGAATTGATTTGCATTTAGTGTGCACTGATGTGTTTTCCCAATGAAAAAATTATAAATTTTTGAAGAGAACAACAATTTTTCGCTAAAATATTTTGAGAATTTTATAGTATTTTTCACTGGCAGAACTAGTGCGCACTCAGTACATATTAAAGTTGTTGTACACACTAACCTAATTTGAATGTAAAAGTAGGATATCTCATTAATAAAATACCCTATGTATATTTTCAAATAGCACAATAAAATGTATTGAGTATTCGTGATTTAATTGGTTTCTATATTTTTATTAAACGTACATCTTTGGTCAACGCGATGCTGCAAACGCTTTGAAGCGTTTTTTAATTGGTCAGTTTGTAAAATTCTTTCTTCTAATTGATCAAATGCTTCAAAGCATTTGTAGCGAGACTTTGACCACACCTTTATCGTCGATTTATTGTGTATAACGGCTTTAAAGTGCATTGAGTGCGCACCAGTTCTGCCAGTGAAAAACATTAGTAGATTTTGTTAACAAAGTTTTTCTAGATGCACATATAAACACTCTGTTCTAATTATTTTGAATAAACTTTACCTGACGATGTTTGACCATATGCAAAAATGGTTCCGTTATATCCTGCCAAAACATCTGTGACGATAGACTTTGCGGCTTCATTGTAGACTTTGTCTTGTGTAGCATTCGGTTTAAATACTTTGTCAAAGAGGTATACTTTGCCCTACAATTGATATATTATGTAACAAAAAATTCATATTTGGAAAACGCCAAGCCTTCAATAAAGATAAATCTTCTTATTGCCATAATCATAATAAATTTTCCTAATGTAATACACTTTATTATACATATCTAGAATCTAGAAGAAAACGCATGCAAAATTTCAATAACACGAAACATATTAATTTCATAGAGTTACTGTTGCATTTATCGTATGTACACATTTTCCATCATTTGAATTTCTAATATCTATAATGAAAAAAGAATCCAGTAATAATTATCAGTTCAGTGAAATAATTTCAATTAAATATTTGATTAACAAAAAATATTACTTTTCTAAATATTTAGTATTCAGCATAATAATCAAATAACTGTTGAGTAATAATTATTATTCAATATTACTTAATATTTGAAAAGTAACATTTTTTAATATTTTTGAGACTTTTACAGCCTATTTTACTCAATATTTGATAACTATTGCTAGATGTTCTTTTTTTCAGTACATTTTTACCAGGTTAACTTTAATCGATTCAACTTATTCACCTATTTCTAATTGTTGAGACTGGAAAAAGATGAAGAATTGAACTCAGATTAAAGTAAATCTGCATAAAAAGTTGTTAACTGGTAATAAATTAAATTAATAATAAGTGAAAATGTTCAACACAAATAAGCAAAGAATATTTAGTCAAAGCAAGTTCTGGTGTTTAATACAATTTTGTGACTTAAGAAGTTTTTTTAAGAATATTTAAAAACAATATTATTACATTGTCAATTCAATTTGTGACGTTACAGGGTTGCCACAAAACTGGAAATCAAATCAGGTATATCAGATAAAATACAAAAAATTTTTTAATATTATCGAATGTCAGGAAAAATTATGAAATATTGTTTGGAAATCAAGGAAAAAAGTTATTCTCAAAAATATCATTAAACACAAAGACCCACTTTCAGATACGACCTTCTTCGTATTATTTCTGGTATATAGTTAAATGCAGAATGGATTTGGAGAATCTTTCGAAACATGTGTGTTATGAATCATAGTCCCATTATGGATTTATGTACACTATATAGAATATATAGAAAAACATACATCTATACACAATATATGCAACAATAACGGAAAAATAAGAACAGATCCGGATAGAAGAATGGTCCACGTTCACGTAGGCGTGAAGTGCTCCACGTACCCCGATGGAGATGCAATTCTCGTCACCGCCGGACGGGAACTTGACGATGAACTTGGAGCCGGCCTTCTCCTCGGAATCGTTGAGCGGCCGGAACCTGCAGACCACCTTGATGCTGTCCTCGGCGGCGATCTCTCGTTCCCTCGGCGTCTCCATTGCCATTGCGAGTGGAAGCGACGGTCACGACGGCGATGACGAAGGAGGCGCGCGCGCGCACGCCTTTGTATGTGGTGTGTGCGTGTGCGTGTATGTGTGTATACGTGTATACCTAGCACTCGATCGGCACGGCCGATACTCCTCTTCGCCTCCTCCACCACCACCACCTCCTCCTTTTCTTAGACTATTCTCCAACTATCCTCAGCTGCGATTGTACGTGGAGTGAGGCATAGGCGACGGGATGGCATAGGCGCGTACCGCATGAAGGGACCGTCGTCAGAGTCGTCTACCTATATCTGTCTCCTACTCTCTTTCCCCTCCTTCCTCACGCCTCTCTCACCACGCTCCGCTCCGACAAGCAGGTTCCGTCTGTCACCGTTCTCCTCGAGCAGCAAGATGGCGGCTGATAGAAGTGGCTGGCTGGTTGGTTGTCTCAGTTGTCTAACTGGCCTTATCCTGGACTATGAGGTGGTCTACTTAGAGAATGATCCTCGCGGCAGACGTGACAGGCGACGACGCTTCGGCAGGACCCGCCCGCGCGCTCGCTCGCACCTATCTCTCTCTCTCTTTTTCTCCCTCTTTCTCTCCCTCTCCCTCGCCCTCTTGTTCGATTCGAAAATCACGAGAGCCCCCGCGTACCGTTCTCTTTCGTTGCAGGCCGCAAGGACGGAGGCGATTTGCGCGGCGGTGACGGTTACACGGCCTATCTCTTCGGAGTAATTCGGAGAAACTTTAGCGAGCGATTCCCCGCGCGCGCGCGCAATCGATGACGAGTCGCGGAGACGTGACGGCGACGTTGCGCGCTACATACGCCACACACCTACACCTACACTTTTATTATTATCATTATAGCTGGTCTTATAGCATTAGCGACACACTGTTGCCTCACCTTGCCTTTCAGGTGCAGCCGTCTATGATCGTCCTGTTTTTTGTAATCTCTTATATTTATGATTTAATAGATTTATTATTATTGTTACTATTATTAATATATATAGGTATATAGATCTGAGCTAATTATAGAGTTATCGTTGCTGTCTTTCGAGGTGCAGCCTCCAGTCTATAATCGCTCTCATCGTTCATATAGTACATGAATTCTAGCAATGTTGCAGCAATCTTTCAACAACATCGGAATGTTTCAACAATATTACAAGTATTGTGTAACAATACTATACTTGTATGTCCCAACAATATTGCAACATTCTAACAACATTGTAGCAGCATTGCAATGTTCCAGCAATTTTAGAGTAACATTGCAATGTTACTCTGTATATAGATACTTATACCTTAATAAAGTTATTACGATTTGTTATCTTCGTATAAACTCGTGCCTACACTTACACCCACGATGGGACGTGGGACGCAAACATCAGCGAAGCACACTCCTTCTCTCCGATGGCAAAAATAAGAACGCTGAGGTGGACTTTGTCATCTCATCGCAGTTAATCTACTTCGCGTGTGATTCTCACTCGACTCGTTTCCGCAACGTCACAATCATTCTCGCCGGCAATATAAACAATCAACGAGATCGATACGCCTTTTCACTCTGAAATCAATATAGCGCGAACACTGTTATTAGGTCATAAAAGAGAACTTTAAGCGTTCGGAAAATGTCAAGTATGTCTGAAATGACAAAGTTTCTCGGAGCTTCATTTTCATCCTTTGTCCTTTTCATATTTGCTTCCCGTTTGATAATTTTAATAGCGCCTTTTCTGCATTCAGTCTCTTCTCGAGATTCACCTACTTTAGTCCAAAATTTGAATTTAAAAATTCGAATGCGCGAGATACAGAACATACAGGAATGCAGGAAAATTACATTCGGAAAGGCGATATATCGATACATCGATTTGCCAAAGAGCTGCAATATAAATGAGTACACTCGGACATCGATAAAATTTTATGAAAGATAAAAAATTTAATACGATACAAAAGGTACTTTCGATGTACATTATAAATTAACATATAAAACTTATCCTAGATGTATCCGCTGGATATGAACACTATGAACGATTATTCACCGGGTATTCACAAATATGGTTGCCAGCCACAGTAAACTCGGCATAGATTCGCAGGATCTCGCGCTTCCTGCAGGAGTCTCTCGACCTGTCCGGGAACACTGGACACCAGACCGTCCTCGGTGCCTTGTAACTTCTGTTCGATCCTCAAAAGAGCTCTCTTGGCGATCGTGTTAGTTTCTACAGGTGCTAAAGAGTAAGTAAAAATTAATGGATTGATTCACGTCACAATTAATCAAGATAATTTTGCGCGTTAAGAATTCATTGCTTTTAACCGTGATTAATTCCTCTTACCTCGTCCACTGTTTTCTGAGATACGCTTTACGACATCGCTCTGCATTTTGCAGGCCTTCTCCGGCGTGATCGCCCACGTGAAGAGTGGATCGTATAGCAGAACTTGAAGGAGGGTGATGATAATCTGCCTCTGATCACGCAGCATTGTCATAGTTACTTCGCAACTACGCCTCATAGTACCTTCGATGCCAGAGGCACCCATGGCGACTTCGATATCTCTGGTTAATCTACAATGAAGCGAACAACGAGTTAATAAGGATAGTTAAATGAAAAAAAATTATAAATTTCGAGGAGAATTAGAATCTGAGATTAGAATCTCATATTTGATATTAACTAATCTTGATTCAACTCATTCTTCATCTTTTTTTAGTTTTAAAAATTAAAAAATAATAAAGAGTAAGTTGAGATTAGTTAATTTACACTAATAGAAATATATATAAGAAGCGTCAAATAGAAGCGGTCAAAGCTGATGTCTAACATTTCTATGTAAAATTTAAATACAGCTTTCAGTTAAATAAACTACGCGCCAATTTACTGTCGTACTTGAAACGCAGTCATAAATTCAAGCTGAAATAACACAATTTATATTGACCATCAATTTAATAAATATGCTTTTAAGCATCTTAAAATTACATAGAAATATTATTAAGCACCAAAATCCAGAATTGATCGAATTTGGCGCTTCTTGCTTATTTGTATTATTCGCATTGCAATCTCGTTTAATTTTACATAGAAATATTATTAGGTATAAAATCCTTTAATGCGCGCTTTTCGAAGGTGAAATAATTCGTACGATCACCTGAAAGGAATTGTCTCGGGAACGGGTAGGACTTTGCCTTGCTCAAAAGCTACACCAAAATCGATGTGAATAACTTCAGCGGTGTGTTCGTCTATAAGGATGTTGCTCAGGTGTCTGTCGCCGAGACCCAGAATATAACCTGCGATAGACGTGGTAGCGACGCTGCGTGTGTATGTAAGAGTCCTCTCGACCCAGGTTTCAGGTGATCGATACTTCTCCTCGAAGAAATGATGGAATGCTGGCTTCATACGTTTGCAGCAGTCAAGAAAAACTTTCAATTTCATCTATACAGACAGAAAAAAGATAAAAGATAAAAAGCTAAAGGTTCGAAAATAAAATTCCGAAAATTGATATCTAAAAGTTCAACTTTAATCTATAATTATAATAAAATTTTAATTAAATTAATTAAAATATTAATATTTTTTTAGAAAAATTATTAATGTTAAGATTTATACAATTAAGGCTAGATTATTCCATCTTTCGGTAAATCTTTCAGCTCACTGTCTTACTCTCTTACTCTCTTGTGTTTTACTCTTTTACTCTTTTGTTTATTCAATAAGTAAATTACCATTTATAAAGATAAAGATAAAGAAGATAAAGAACACATGGCCCTTAATCTTTTTAAAAATATTAAACTTTCAAACGTTAAAGTAAATATTAAATAAATCAAAAGATTTAAGAAAAATGTTTATTAAAATTACATTTTACAAAATATATTGTAATAAAATTCATATTTTGATAACAGCCTATTAGCACAATTAGTAATGAGTTGAGAATAACGGAGAAATTTCTAGCTATCATTTACCTCGTTTGATTCTTGCGCGACGTTCTTCATCTTATCTCTTGCCGCTTCCGCAGTCAAGCCGCGCGGATAATATTTCTTGTGCATGCCTGGCTTAACAGAACTGCCTACCAAGGTTATCGTGATGGGTACCGTGTTGTCGCACCACTCTAGCACGCCCGACCTCTGCGTCAGCGGCACTACTTTGTATGTTCTGATACGTAGATGCCGCCGTTGCGTCTCCTTACACGTGCACAGCAGAGTATTCATTACCGTGAACACTTGCTGCATAACTGCATCCTGCCGCAGGTCATCTTTCCCCTTGACCAATTGCCGGCGTTGTACACCATTGGTACCGACGCAGATAATCTTTTTAGGCATGTTCACGCCACCGACGAATTCGCAGGAATCTTGATATGATCTTACGCCGATTACATCGTCGTAATTGCCCGATGGTCTCACAGATAGACTCATAGTTGGTAGGAGAACATTGTCCAAGTTCTTGATCTACAAAATCGATTGATTAGATATGGAATCATTGGATTTTGCAATCTATAATTATTATTCTTTCCAAAGAATTTTTTTATATTCTTTTGATTTAACATTCTTTTTAATTCTTCAGAGCCTAAATTATTTATACTGCTTTCTGAAAGCATAAATAATTTGAATGGATAGGACCTTACTGTGTGTTCGTCTATAAGAATGTTGCTCAAGTGTCTAATCAATTTAAAAAGTACCTTGGATATTGGCTGCTCTCGTGGTATCGCATAACGTTTATTGGAGTAGCACTTGCCCTTGGGTTGCCAATAGGCAAGACTCAACAATGCCCGTGATAGGTTTTCCATTTCGTGAATGATTGTTCGCACAGAGGAGTCGATCAATCGGCTGAGAAGCTTCTTGGCGCCTAACACGCGACGCTCTTCCTTCTTCGCACCTGTTGAATCCGATTCGTACTCGTCGTCGCTGTGCAAGTTCTTCAGCGCCAGAACCACAGGCAATGTATGATATGGATGTTCCAGACTGCATCGTTCGAGGATCCGGAAAATTCGTGCGGAGAAGCCATACTGCTGCCTAATATCATTGTTTATGTGAGCAGCCAACTGAGGCACCAGCGGCACAAACTTGAACGAGGGTATGGTATCCAGTTCATCCAGTAGCTGTTCATTCACCTCATCATCGTACATGTTATCCAGCCAGAGTGCCACCAATCGGAAGATTAGCAGGTTATACTTCTCACTGCTGCGCAGCGTCCTTAGATAGTATTTCAAAGCTTGCGCGAGATAATTACGCTTCTCCTGTTCGATGTTCTTCAACTCGGCCGCGTCGTTCGTCGATTGCCTTTGACTGATTATCACGGCGCGCTTGAAGTACTGATTGCTCATTTTCGCGTGGTCCACTTTATCCGTACTGCTACAAGCGTATTCCTTCAGTGCTTCATATGTTGGCGAATTCATATACGTACTGATTTGTTGGTATTGTGTATCAGCAAAGCGCGCCAATGCAGCCTATAATGAAAAACATAAAGAATATACCAAGATAAATAAAATTCTTTCTACTGAGTTAATTGAGAATATAAATGCAATTTTATACATGTAACAAAAATAAAACTAAAGATTTAAGTAGAATAACTTCAAAGATACATTTGTAATGTTAATAATTTCAATAGAACGAAGTTTAAAACTTTCGGAAATAAAAAAATAGTAAATGAAAATTAAAAAAATGAAGAGAAAAATAAAACTTATAGGTAATACAATGAAAATAACATAAAACAGCAAAATACAAATGGACATTAAGAGTCAACACTCGTTCAGTTATCACAGATCAGGGTGAATTGCAATCATGACTTTGAATGTGAGAATTCTGGATTCTGAGAAAAATTATAATAAGCAAATTATGTTCGAGATACTTTACATAAATCGTCAATCCAATGGTCATGCATCAAACTGACACTGAGGCATTAAATCATAGTTACTTACAAATTCTCAACAAGTAATAATGTTTATTTTTATCCGTTTATTTTAACCGATATACTTTGTTCGCGCGACACATCTCTTTTTGTATTCAACAATTATTATGTGACTAACATCAGTGCGAACATGACTCTCTTTTATGTTACTTAAATTATTTTTTAATCTAACTTTGACATTTTGATTTTTAAATTTATTGTAATGGATTGACAATGCTTGGATCCGCATGCATGGATCGTTGTTGGAGATGGGGTGAATTTCTGGCTAGCATACATTAGTTACATAAATTAATCCTCATCTATTCAAAAACTTTTGTTGCAATTATTAGCTTGAGTTCCACTATCTGCTCCACTCAGCTATGCAACTGGTTGGCACAACATTAGACTATGTTGAGGATAGTTGTTTCTCATCACATTTCCACTACGATTGCATTATTGGAGATCGGAATTACGATTGTGCGAGACGCAGATTTTTATAGTGCAATAAGCGGTAACTTTTTATTGCTGAGAATGGCTCAAAAAATGAGCTAA
>Ga0157363_1004916_pt1 | contig 12417 bp, 13 predicted proteins | sample AttsexASBM1_FD_111477 | JGI IMG/M metagenome (GOLD analysis project Ga0157363, IMG submission 111477) | Fungus gardens microbial communities from leaf cutter ant in Ribeirão Preto, State of São Paulo, Brazil - Atta sexdens ASBM1 | ecosystem: Host-associated > Fungi > Mycelium > Unclassified ...
TCGAAGACCACCATATCGTTGGTTTGTTATGGGACCTGCAAGATCTGGTAAATATATTGGACATACATTAAAATATCTTTCAGCACATGAATACGCATATCCTGAGTTTTTTGAAAAAATAGTGCTAATTAAAAAATATGTACATTTGTTCTTTTTTTCAAAAAAATTTTCTAAAATATTAAAAAATTATTAAGGTAGATGCTGTTTTAAAAATTGTAACGTCTAGGAATTTTGTGTTACATGTATCAACGAGTTTGACTCCTATGTTAATAATGCAACAGTTAATATTGGATTAGGGGAAAAGTTTCTTTACAAATTGATAAAAAAACAACTCATATCCTATTTTTAAAAATTGGCAATTACTCCACTTGATAGAGCAACATTTCAGCTTTAAGAATCTGTATTTATAATTGCGATACGATAATGGAGTTACGAACAATAAAGTTAGAATGTTCCTTTTTACTTAATCTACGAGTATAATTCAGGAATAAAAAATTGTTGAAATATTTAAAAAATGATTTTGTGTAGAGAAAACTTCAAACTTTTACGATAATCAAAAATTTACTTAAAATTTTGTTGGGCACGCTACAAACCTACAAAATAAAAAGAAAATTTTTCATTTTTTTCAGTTTTCTATATATAAAAATTACAAAACTTACATAAATGCAAAAAATATAGTAACATTCGAAAATAGAGATTTCAAGCTTTAAAACGCTTCCTTTAAATTTCGATCATTTTTAACGAAGATATTGTTGGGAAAAAATCTTTTTTTATCAACTTATAAAAAGACTTTCTCTAACGCAATAATATATAAAACACATTCTACTAAAAAAAATCACAGGTACAGGAATACATATAGATCCATTGGGTACCAGTGCATGGAATGCGTTGATCTCTGGCCATAAACGTTGGTGTCTGTTTCCTACACACACTCCTCGCGAACTTCTAAAAGTAACCGCAGGCGAAGGTGGTAAACAAAGGGACGAAGCCATTACATGGTTTTCAATTGTCTATCCACGCACAAAATTACCTACTTGGCCAAAAGATTGTCGTCCAATAGAAATTCTGCAAACTCCTGGTGAAACTGTTTTCATTCCTGGCGGATGGTGGCACATTGTATTAAATCTTGACGAAACTATAGCAGTCACGCAAAACTTCTGTTCGCGTACTAACTTTCCGGTAGTTTGGCATAAAACGGTAAGAACTCGAATAAAATATACATAATTATGTTACAATTAGGAAATATTATTAAAATTATTTACAAGAATATTTGGAGGCACGCACGCAAAACAAGTAAGCATTATGCAAATAATGTAATAATAAATTAATCACAGGTACGAGGAAGACCAAAATTATCGCGAAAATGGTTAAAAGTACTCAACGATAAAGAACCTGAACTGGCAACCTTAGCAGAAACTATAGATGTAAAAGAAGATACCGGTATTGCCAGTGATTCCTCAAGTGGTTCTTCGAGTAGTTCATCGAGTAGTACCAGTAGTAGTCAATCTGAGGATAGTGAGGACGATAGCGGTCAAGAATCACTTACCGCGCATAAAAAGAAAAAGAGGTAGTATATATCGAAATGCTATAATCATCATGTATTATTCCTTTCCCTCTTTTTTTTATACAATCGATTTATGTGACAATTATACTATAAGTAAGATGTATGTATATATGTATATATATAATACTGTTTTAAAATTTTCAGAAGAAAATTGACTAATAATCAACCCTGACAATATCCAGTATTTGGAACCTACAGAGACCTCAGACTGTACAGTATTAACCAACAATTATTGTTTGTACTAAGAATAAATATTATAATTATTATTATTATCATATCTTTATGTTCATAACAAAATAAATATCAGATAACACATATAGCTTTTTTTCTATAGATATAATACTTTATCCAAGCCTTATGTTTAAGCATCTTATGATAATGCACATTATTCCTACTCTAGACTTTAACATTATGATTCGTCATTTTCTTAGACAACAAATCTATATTGTCCTGCAGATTTTTTTTTATAATTATCACATCTAATACTTATTAAAATTACAATAAAGTCAAAATATATAAAAATATTTCGGAAAAGTATTCTCAATAATATTAAAAAATAAATGCAATAGCAAAGTATAAAAAAAGTACAACTAATGGATCAAGTGCATTATCACTTAAATTAAATGAAAACTATATAATTGCAAATTAAATATAATTTGTAGTATAGGACATATATGTGTTAGCTTTTGAGTGAGTTGCTCCTGTGGAAGGTCCTTACATCTCGTTTATAGTAGTTCCACAATTTCACAGTTCCATCGCTTCGTATCGATATGATGACCATGCAAAGCACCAAAGTGGAGTAAACAACATAGAAGCAAATAATAACGAATTAAACATCCGTACACATTAGACCAATATACACTTATTACAATTGTCATAAAACTGATTAAATTATTTATTTTTTCGAGTCATTGGCTAGCAAGAGAATGATTATACATCGTTGATGTCATTTATAGAAAAAATATGCTTGTAATGGGATATCTCGTGTATTTAAATTTGAACTCAAACATGGTGTTGCAATTTTGAAAATTGTAGATGGACAATTATGCTAATATGATTAGCAGAATCATAATTGTGTAAATATAAATATAGACACAAAGTTCACAAAATGTAATTGCGTATATTTATTTGACTTCAAGCATTAATAATTAGTACTGTATTATAGTGTTGCATGAAATGTATAGTAACAGTTCAACAAACGTTACACAGGGTAACAAATAATGCAGCCATTTTTATGTGTAAAAATTATGTGCCGCCGCATTATGTGTAACATATTTTAAATGTTCAACTATAAATAAGCATGCGCATTATTTATCACAAAATATAAGATAAACGCATACACAGTATCGCACAGGCAAAAAGCAAATAAAGTTAAAGAGAAACTGTGGAGATAGACATAGATAATGAGGAATCGGGTATACGCCACAGCTTCACTTCTCCGGAGCTGAAATCAACATCCGAGACGTTATTTTATTCGGAATTGTCATAGTATGGACTGCTGAACCGAAGTATGTATATCTGATACACAACATATGCCAATAGTCAATTCGCGAAAAACTATTGCATATCATTGTATCGAATATTATTTTCGAGACAGATTTAATTATGAAAGCATTAAAACGTTTGAATTCTCTTTACTTACTTGCTCGCTGTAAATATATGCTGCTGATTGGTCGCAATAGCATTGATAGCAGAAGCGTGTGCTCGCACTTCTCCAATAGGCGTACATTCCCCTAAATAATCCTTAGGAACTGACCATGCCTTCAATATACCACCGCGACATCCCGAAATCATTATGGAACCATTATTTATTGTACATAATCCCAAAATCCAATCTTTGTGAGCATTATTTAGGGATTGAACCAATTCCATTTTGCTTAGATCCCATCGTTTAATGCACATATCTCTAGAGCCTGAAGATCAATTAATGATAATAAATTATTTATTTACATGTTTATATATTACCCAGTAATGTGCAACAAATAACACACCGGAAAATAATGTAGAGCCGATTGTTGTTAAGCATTGAACTCCATCATAATGTGGTGGCGCTAAACTAACGGACGGTCCGGATATATTAGGCTCGGCAAGAGATATCAGATGATCCTTACTACCCGCTATTACTTTGCCATCCTCGGCAACAGCCAAACACATAACGGCCGCTGTGTGTGGGGTGCTCAATCTAGTAGTATATGTCAATTTACGAAGATCCCATATTCTAACTTTATCACTAGCTGCAGTATATAGTTCCTGCTCGTTCAAACTGAGTGCTAAATCATTAATTGTTGTTTCGCCCATAGGAACTTGAAGCATTCTAGATGGAGTCGACAGTGCGATAGGACCGGCCTGAGTTTGACCCGAAGAAAATAACGTTTTTATACAGTTATTGCCACTTCTTAAATCCCAAATTTTAACGTATGCCGCGGATACGCTAAATAAAAGTTGATGAACAGTGGAATACTTTACAGCAACGACATTATTAGGATGTCCACTAAAACTTGAACTTTCAATTCCTGTTTCCAAATCCCATACTTTCACGGTGCGATCTGAAAAATTCCAAGTAACTCGTTTGTTATCGCTATTATACATCCGAGCAAATATTTTTCGACATTATTGATTTGTAATTCATATACAATATATACCTTTCGAGCCACTGAAAAGTAACTCCGACGTCACGCATATAGTAAGAACAGCTTTGCTGTGTCCTTCCGCAACATGAGAACATTGCAAAATGGCCCGTGGTTGAATCTGATGGAAAAATCATATCTAATACTTAGCTTCGGAAGAGATAGGAAGAAAGGCAGAAAGCTCGTTACCTGTTTGTGCTTACCTTACCCTGATACTGCGAAATAATTCCTTTCATTGGTTGTGGTTCAGACGCAATTAATTGTCTGCTCGCAGTTAGTCTAGAGAATACGTTTTCTTCGCGGCTATTGAACCGTCTGTATGTAGTAGGTGATCCAGGAGGTGAAGATATATCCGTATGCGCTACCTGCTCCCTAATATGTTATGTTAGCGTGTTAGTTAGCCGGCATTTGGCTAATAATCTCTCATGCCGACTTGAAAAATCATATCAGACATGCGTGCGTAGGAAAGGTAACGAAACGTTATTATATCAATCTAGTTTACGTAGAGGAGTAGTGCGCAATTAAACACAAATATTAATTTCAGCCATCAAATGCAAATTTCGTACTTAGAAATATGTAAGTAAGGAACAGCCAAAAGGAGGTAACTTTCGTCAGTTATCGAATTTTCGCGTCTTATTTAAAATTTGATCATTTATTCTTTATCCTACATACAAAAAATATATAATTTTTACGCCTATACATATTGAAGATACATGTTCCAATTATAAATTAATGTCTTTTCTTATTGCCATCATAATATGTTAATTAACATAAAGAAAATTAACATAAAGAATTAAATAAATATAAATAGAATCTATAACGAGTCAGCGATTCATTGCAAAAACATATATGTAGAAATATAATATATATTACTGAAAATATACATGTCTTACTTATTTGTAAATATCTAAATCTAGGTTTATTATTAAAAATACCATTTGCAAATAAAATACAGTTATTGTATAAAACTCCACATCACATATATATGTGTATATGTGCGTGTATGTAATATGCTATTCCCGCATATATTTATATTTTATTTTACAATATACACTCTTGGAAATATTTACTGAATATCTTATCTGATGATGAGCCCAGAGATACACGTTTTATACATAAGGAGAATAATATAACAGATACCTTTTGTAACATAACACCATTATATGTGCGTATATGTTATAATTTATATATTGAAAGATTATTTCTTTTATTAAATGTGTGGCATTTAACATTAATTCATGTGCTTACGCTTTTGATATACCGTGTGTGTGCGCAAGCGCGCGCGCACGTCCTAATTAATAATTATTATATTCTTAGGCACGAAATACTTGCACTTGATTCCTATCTTAAATAAAATCAATAAAATAAAATTTATCTGGAGAAAATAAAGATCTTCAGTAGTGCATGGAGGATATAAAAAAAAAATATATATATATAAGGAATACAAGAACAAGAATGTGCTGCAGAAGAATCACTCACATAGAGCCTCCACCTGGATGAATCGGCCGTCGCAGAGCTCTGGGCGATGTGCTGTCGCGACGACTCATAGTTGGTGATCCACCAGTTACAGTATACTGATTTCTGGTTAATACCAGTCCTCTGTATACAGAAATTAAAATAAACATATGTCAGAGATGTATATTCACATACAGAATTATTACCGTAAATTTTCCCACACATGTATCATTTTTTTTCTAAGAACATTAGAGTCTAAAAGACATATACTTACTTTAGGCTACCCGGTGCACTGGGAACTCTGGTAAGAGGATGATTATGATTTTGATTTTGATCATCTGTTTTCACATTTTCCGGACTAGCGTGTATACCATAAAGAAGTTCCTGCGGTTGTGTTGTTCTTCTTCTAACTTTACTATTGCGCTGCCTTTCTTCACCGAGTATAATTTGGCCGTAACTTTCACTGTTTCAGACAATATAAAAATGAGATACGTATATATATATATATTAATATAGAAAATGACCGCAGTTAGTTTGTAGAAAGAAATAAATAAGTAATCTCGAACTAGATTATATAAGTATATATTATTGAAAGCGTTTGAATTACACTTTTGAAGTTTTTTTCTTTTATACTTTTTATCATCACAATTCGAAAGTAGAATATTTAGAAATTATTTAGAGAAATATCGTTTGACTTACTTGTCGGGAGAGGAACTCCTTGAACTAGCTGGACTATAAGCTAATACATTATTCTGATTGTTTGTGAGAGATAAAAGATCTCTATCGCGTAAAACGTGCTCGAGTAATTGATGTTGTACATCGCTTTCTTGTGCAACTTGATTGAGCCGTGATTCCATATCTCGCACCTCGAGCTGTTTTTGTGCGGCTATACAACTTTGCTCCACTGTGAATGCGAGCATTCGTTGAAGTAAGTACTGTGCTTCGTCTACTGTTCGAATTGTGGAGATGAGCGTTTCGACACCGGGTTCACCCTCCACTTCACCATCGCCCATTTCAACCATGTCCCGCTGACATTCTGCGATACTATCCTGTAAAATTATGCACATTAGAATAAGGGAATGATTAACGTTAAATTACATTAAACTGTCATATTAAAGTAGATTACCTGCAGATAACTAATTTTACTTTCCACATTATCGATTTCTTCATCAATATCGGTGGTGTCACCTCTTGCACTTGTAATTTGATTCCTGTGCTTTTGAAGCTTCTCCAAATCTCTCCCTAATTCTTCTCTTTCTTGAAGTAATCTTTCCATCTCTCTTTCCGTTTCTGCGGCAGCTTGTTTTGCTAATGCTTGTTTAGCGATTGTTCTCTCGAATGTTTGCCATCTTTGCTTCAATGCTTTAGGATTGAGTGGTTTGACTGGTGCACGACCAGCGGCTTTTTGACTCAATCCTTTATCTCTCTTTCGTAATGCCGTTACTTCTTCTTGTTTACGTCGAAGAACAACTTCCTTCATTCTCTTGTCAGCTTCTAGCGTTCTGATGACATTTGCATGCCTACGACTTTCCTTTCGTAATTGTGCTATTTCTCTATTGCGTCTCAGTTCGTTTTCTTTGTGTCGTTGAGCTTCTTCTCGCATTTTATTTAAAAGTTTCACCTTTGCCCTCTTCATTTCCGAAAGTTCATTTCTCAAGCCTCTCAACCTATTTTCATTCTGAGACTGGTTTTTCAATAATCTTGCATGTTCTTTTTTAGCAGATTGTAAAAGTCGCATCTCTTTTTGCATATTAGCGAGCTTCTTCTCGTATTCGTCGCGTAATTTTTTCACTTTTTCGGTAGGCGGTGTAGGTTGTTGCTGCAAGGACAACAACACTTTATCCCTTTCTTCTTGAGTGTCTCTAATACGAGTTTGTAACTGAGATAATTTATCCTCATAATGCTGCTTCATAGTTTGCAAACGTCTTTGAGAAAGCTCAAGCTCTTGTATCAGACGTTGTTTAACATCAATATCGGACGTTAGCGCTTCCAATTCACGACCCATAGCTGCTTCTTCCTCGTCTTCTTCTGTAAAATGACATAATTATTATGTATAATATAATGAAAACACAATGAAAGCGTTAGATATAATTATAAAAGATGTTGGAAAAATATAACGTATACGTAAAATATATGTATTTAAACATACCTTTACGATCGGAATCATCGTCGGAATCATCTTCGCTTACCGAATCCTGCGCATTTTCCGCATCGTCTATTTCTGCCTCGTCCATTGACTTGATAATATTACTATGACTGTATTGTTCTTTCAAGGTTCTTAACGTTTCTATTTCTTTTTCAACATCTTTTTTAGCATCGATCAATACGGACGTGGAATCGGAATGAAACGAACTATCCCCATATGGATTCGCTGCGCTAACCTAATGAATATTTTATTAATATCGATCAGTTTTATTATTTGAATATAGCAATTCATCATACCTGCATTTGCCTTTTCTTTAGTTGCTGGTACATAGCTTCCGCTTCCAATAGACGAGCTCGTAACTCCTCTATTTCTTGAACGTAACCCTGTATCAAACTAGTCACTTGGTCATCACCTTTGCCCGATGTCGCTACCCAGTGACCCGCTGCTTTTTCTGCCAACAAGAGAGCATTCTTGGCTGTTAATGCCTCAACCGTTTCCGAAAGTGCTTTTACTCTGGTGCGAAGACTTTGTAATTCGCTACTCAACATTTGATTTTCATGCCAGGCATCGTTAACACCGTCTTCACCGACGATTCTCTTGCCTAAGGAAAAGAGACAGATGTGTAATATTACGTGTAATATGAAATTATTATTATAATATTTACGTTTCAAATTATATACCTTGTCTATATTCCATCAATTCCAATTGAAGCTGTTGAATTTCTCGTCGTAGAGAAGCGATCGTTCTCGAGCTCTTATCCTGATTAATAGTAATTTTATTCTTTATATTCCTTGCTCGATTTGCATATTTTAACGTACTTAGAGTTTCCATGAAATCCCTGTCGCTCGGTGATACGCACGCTATCATAACAGTTTGACTATTTCCTGCAATGTAAATCGTAATTGTAATGTAAGTCATAAAGTAGGCTTAATTAAAAATTTTATCTGCTTATATATCGCAATTATATTGTATTACCTCCGAGAGAATCTTGAAGTAATCTAGTTAACTTTGAGTCTCTGTACGGTATATGTGAGGCTTTCTTCGTTTTATCACCGAGAGCGGAAATGACATTACCCAAGGCCAACTGTAGAAAAAAACGTAACATATTAATCAAATAGATACTCTTTTTCTTATTTTTTTATCTTATTTTTTTTTTGTTGAAAAGATCTATTCTTACCAATCCACAATTGATAGAAATGCCTTCTTTTGCTCTATCGCCGGTAGCGCCCGTTCTTTTTAATCTCTCGGAACCGGCCAAATCGACAAAGTGAAACTTAGCGGTTAACGTTTCAAATTCATTCGTTAACTCGACATCGCTCGTATCAACATCCGCGTCGGGATCCTCGACTTTGATGCATCTTTGCTGTTTGATGTATAATGTAAATATTGCATGCGATCTAGAGGATTGCGTATTCATTTGCGTGGATCCAGTTGTGCGCGATAACGCACCCAATCGAAGGTACTCCAGTGCTTGTTCGGGGCTGGTTACGATGCGTGGTTCTACACCAGCTAAATGTATGTTACCCATTGTATCCTCATGAATACGAGCACCACCTCTCGGTCCTCCTGGCTCTAATAAATCTTTCAAATCTTCATTATATAATTCTAAGAATTGTGCTGTAACCTGTGGCATATAACGAGAGAGATCGTCATTGAAACAATGAAATCAATAGAGTCCAATCGAAACTTTTGCCGAAACTGAAGAGAAACATTCGACTGCATATCAATTCCAATCGAAACAGAAACCAAAATTAAAAAATAAAAATTCTATAAAGGCCATATGTATAGACATATCTATATATCATATATTTTTTCTTCAAATATTATAATTTATTGAAACAATCTTCAAATATCATAATTTGTTGAAACAATAAATAATTAATGCCTAAATTCTAAACAGAATCGTAAGGCTTGTAACATATTCCTGTAAGACTTGTAAGAATTTTTAAGTGTTTCTATCTTTATACAATATTTTTACAGCTTCCTTACTAGCCATAAAATTTACAAGAAATTGTAGATATTTATGAATAATTATTATATTATGACACTTAAGTATAAAAATTAGAACACTAGTATAAGTTCTTACAAGTTTTACGAGAGTATGTTACGAGTCTTAATTCTACTTAAAATTGACTCATAAATTTCGACCGAAATCGAAAACCGAAATTTCGTTTGTCAACTTATGTATCAACTTTAGCCAAAAAATATAAGTACTTCTTCTTCATAAACATCATAATTCAATCATTGAAACAACATTTATACATATTAAAATTAATATTTATGAAGAAGAGCTTTACGGTTTCGAAACTGACACTTAATGAGTGTTCGTTTTTAGTTTCGATAAAAATTTCGAAATCAAAGTCTAGAAATCAAAGATGAAAAACGAAGCACAAGTTGAATCCCAGATAATTCAACGGACCTTAAACTCCGGAGGCATTTGCGTGCGTTCCCTTGCACGTTCCTGCTTATCCGCTATTCCATCGAAAAGGTGTTTAATAGCTCTAGGAATGATCCCGGTGATAGTTTCATCGACTTCTACGTCGAAACCAGTGCCCATGGTGTAAGTTTTACCCGAGCCGGTTTGTCCGTAGGCGAGGACTGTCGCGTTGTAGCCATCCAATGCGCCTTCCACCAGACGATTCACGCATGTTTCGTAAATCGCATTTTGATTCATCTGAGTATCGAAAACGTAATCGTACGTAAAGGCCTTGTCGGGTCCGAGAAAAACTTGCGGCTCCCCTTGAGGTACTTGAGTACAAATCCTGCACATGTCGATTACTTCGCGAGCTACTTGAGGTCTTATTCTGTAACAGACAAGACCAATTTATCTAACGGTTAAAAACAATGAAGAACAACAAACACTTTGCGATAATCGCGGTATCATTGGTGACGAAGGTCACTTGTATCTCCAACTTTGAAGTTAAAGGTGCTCATTTCTTAGGCGATCGGTAATTAAGCCCACGCGCTTGTGTCATAAAAGGAGATACTTGAGAATCGGTATTTGCAATCGTCCGTGGAATTCGCTCGAGTCCAAGTTTCTTCATGCGTCATAACATGTTTACGCGCAAAAGAATTACAGGTATCTCGCGCTTCGTTCTTTATTCTTCGTAATGAAGGAAAAAAAAAGTCAAAAATTCGATACTGAGCAATCGCGTTATTCATATATGTTACGATTAGCTAAAGATATTTTATTCCTCGAATGGAATTCCTCATCAACCTGCTTCACATAAGAAGCATCCAGTTAGGCATCCAAGGATGTTTTAGAAGCATACGAGAAATATTTATCTGAATAAAAGCAGTTAGTCAACAAATTCTTCAACTACTTCTTGTCATTCACAGTTAATAGAGAAATATGCTTGTTTGAATAAGCGGAGTTGTCTCTAATCAGCCTCTCGGTACCGGCATGTCACCGGCACGTCACCGGCATGTATCAAATATCGCGGACAAAAGTCTGAAAAAGGTTTTCGATTTTATTATATTATACAAATGTATTATTTACTTACCGCACGGCAACGCGTACGCTCGAATCGTCCGCCATCTCGTTACGTTTTAGTTATTAGTCAATGCTATGCTCAACTATGTGAGGATCATAAGACAACTTTGGCTATATTAGGCTAAAATTAGGCCAAAATAAACCAAATGCGAATGGCTGCAGGCAGTTGCGATTCTCCGCTATGCGACAATGTCAAGAACGTTGCGTGCTCGCGCACGCGTTATCAGGCACAATAATTGGAAAAATTCGACCATCTCCGATGGGCGATGCACGAGAGACTGTACATTTCTCTCGTGACGTTTATGAGTAAAAGCGTTTCACTTGATAACTCGATTCACTGTACACGACGGCGACGGCGGCCGTCACTAAACCAATCACCAAGCATGACCAAACAATCGTGACAATAGCGTGGGAGTTTGAGCTGCTTCTCGAATGTCTGTAGTACTGTCAGTACCATCGTTGTTTCTACTGCTTTCTACGCGGAGCACTATGAACATATATATATACGAACGTATTATATATACAGTAAAATTCATTGAGAAAGGCCATGTCGTATACTGCTATTGCTGAAGCGAAGCAATCGTGAGCAATCGTTAAAAACGATGTACGGTATAGTCGGAGCAGGTTTCTCTCTGGTCGGAGAGAAACCTGAGAGAGGCCATCTGGAGCCATCCCGGGCATTTTTCGCGTGACGCGTGAAAAAGACAGTACACTAGCGACATCAATATCAATTTTATAAATTGATGTGAACTACGTATCATATTTCCGACATTGTTGATAAAGTCGTAGTATTTATCGGTAAGCCAGTCGAAAAACTACCCTGTCAGTATTTATTAATTATTGGTAAGGGCGATAAGATATTGGGAGTACAATAAGTTTCCGCCGTTTACAAAAGACGGCGCCACTAATAAACTAAGTTAAAATTGATGTAAAACAACATATCGTAAGATTGGACATCCGGCAACACCATAACCTTGAAATATTAGCGATTTTGTATCAGCATCATATTATATATTTTTTTTTGTACAAAAATGTCGAGTTTTGAGCCGAATAAGCGTCATTTGCGGGAACTTTTGATTTACTTCTTTAATTTGAAGAAATCTGCAGCTGAGGCTCATAGATTGCTTGTAGA
>Ga0157363_1004917_pt1 | contig 12417 bp, 12 predicted proteins | sample AttsexASBM1_FD_111477 | JGI IMG/M metagenome (GOLD analysis project Ga0157363, IMG submission 111477) | Fungus gardens microbial communities from leaf cutter ant in Ribeirão Preto, State of São Paulo, Brazil - Atta sexdens ASBM1 | ecosystem: Host-associated > Fungi > Mycelium > Unclassified ...
TCTTTTCCCGCTTTTACGAGTAATCATTCTTTTATCATTCTTTTATCTGATCGACTTTGATGAATTCTTTGTAGAAATTGTTATCTTGCTTTTACAAATGAATCAGTATTCTTGGAATTGGGAGTGATTGTTTAACAGATAATGCTTTTCGAGAAATTCACAACAAATTTCTATCTCATCCATCCCCTCTTTTGCTGTACCATTGATGATTGTATTCACATTTTCAAGTATCATGCCTCATGTTGATGAATGTGCCGATCCCTCGCAATGTTATCTTGATGATGCAGTTGTTCGAGCGGAGGATATTTGGTGGTGGAAAAAGGTTTGTTATGGTTAAATCCTAGTGGGACAGGGGAACTCTGTGACCGTGAGTCATGTGGAGCCAGTGTAGCAACAGCATAGCACTACTGGCCTAAAATAATTGTGTCTAAGACAGTGTGGGACTCAAGTTGGAAATGTTTTCACACTGAGCAATCCATGTCTTCTAATTGCTTGAGCAGCAAAAGTGGCAGTGAGACTACTGAGGTGGAGCCTTGCTTGCCTCAGTCTAAATCTTTTCTGAAGGTTTTGGGTGTCCCCTACTGGGACTCTAACACTTCTTTGCTTAACACTTCTGCCCAGATGGTAGCAACTCTTTCCAGCTCTTCTCTCTTTGAGAATATCACATTAGTGTCTCTGCCTCATATTATAAAGGCATCTCCCAGTTTTGATATGTCAGTGATCTGGATTGACATCTGGGACTCTCAGAGAAGTTCTAAGGCCAGGACTCCCATTAATTGCTCATTTAACTTTGGGCAACATACTGCCATGGTACAAGGGACTGCTATGCATCCTGGGGTTGCTCAGTGTTGCAATTGCTGGTGCTGGGAACATCTAACACATGCATGTCACATCCAAGGCACTAAATGTCAAAAATACAGTAGTCCACATAGAGTGGAGAACTACAGACTCTTGGTTTGGTGTTGTAAGGCCAACCCCAAGTCTAACTCTCCTAGGGAGACCACTGCAGCTGATACACCTTACTACACACTTTCAAGTATTTGAACTACAAAGAGTGTTGTAGCAACCACTCACTGGAACGGCACTTGTGATATGCTGACTTCAGCAAAGCTCTTAACTGGCTATCTAGTAGTGGGGATTACAAGAGAACTCAACAAGGAGCCCTCGCTGCATTGCTCCTCTATTTATATAAATACAAGGTGGTCCATGCTACAACAATGTGTCTACCTCATGTCCTATTACTCATCCACCATGCTTCTACCTCAAGGCCACCATGCCATATCCATGTGCCCTGATGTCATACTCTTTAATCTCCATCACCATGTGTGCACCATATGTACACCATGAGGAACCATTGTCCCTTGACGTCATCCCTAACCCTAACTCCTTCTAGACCGTTCTAGCCTCTGTCACATGACTTCCAGGTCATGTGCTCTCCAACTGTTGTAGACTAATAATAATACTATCTATCTATATCCAGCTAACCTTAACCCTAGCCAAAGTTTGTCCACACTCTTGTCTTATAACAAAGAGGACCATGCTGCTGATGACAACAAGTGTCTATTCTGGTGCCATTGCTTTGACAAGCAATAGCATGCTAACAAGGCTGCTGAGGTACACTCTGGATGAGTCAACCATAGTATTATAACTGGCCCTAGTAGGAGTAGTCAATGAGTATGTCTAGTATAACTAACATGCTTCATATTTATTCACAAAATGCTCACAAGAACTATGCACTGGTGAACAGCCTTTATGAAATACAGAAGAACTTGTATGATATTCTATTCATCCAGGAACCTCTCTGGAATTTTATTTGCTTTATACCATCTACTACAATCCCTGGAGGAGATGAAGTTGTTGGTACTCCTATTCATCCAGATTGGACTTGGGTGGTCCAATTTCCATAGAACTCTGAGCAGACACCTAGAGTTATGTGTTTTATTGAGTTATGTGTTTTATTCACTCTAGACTTTGTTTTGCTCTCAAGAGAGACATAGTCAACCACAGAGACATTCAGCTTCTATTCTTCTTCAATAAATAAAGGTGTTAATTGCTCATGAATGTCTACTATCAGCCTTTATACTGTTATGGACTTCTTGTCTAATAAAGTCCCAAACTTTTTGTATATGGAAGGGGACTTTAATGTCAAAGAAAATGAAAATGAGAAATGAAATGAAAATAAATAAAGTCTACCATCTTTGGCTCTGACAATTCAAGGCTATGCTAATACAGTAATTGATCTTATTTTCTTAAGCATGAGTTATACTCAAGTCTCCTATTATATTGAGCCTGATCTCAGATGACTCTCAAACCATGTGTTACAATTCAAATCCCTTAGAGTTGCAATAAGAATAGAACCTTGGATTAGGTTATCACAAGAGAACTTGATAGAGAACTCTGTACAAGATTGTTTACCTTATATACTTTAGACTAGTGGTTTGTGCTACACTATCATTAGCCTACCTTAAATGACCATGTGTCTGTCTTAAGGTCAACATGTATATAATATGCTATATAACATTATTCCTTCCAGAGCCTTCTACTACTTTCCATCATAATATGTGATTGTATAATGATGTAACTGTGACTTATGATGTCTTTCTAACCCCTAGCCCTAAGTTCTAAAATAGAAAACAAAAGGAAAATTAAAATGAGGAAGAAATTCAAAATGATTAGAGTCCACCATCTTTGACTCTAACATTATCTCCCTTTCAAGGTTTTACCTCTAGGGAAATTAACTTCCATATTTGCTAGTTCCTCTCCAACTTCTTTAGATACTCATCTTCAAACTTTCTGTTATCCCACCTATATAACATCTTTGCTGTAAACTTCTTCAATAACTTTTCCCTTCTAAAGTTTCTTTCTTCTACTATATCTAACTTTTCCTATCATCTTACTTCTGCATTCATTCTTTCCTCAAACTTAGCTACTACTTCCTTTGCATCTTCTAAATCCTTCTCCCTTTCCCAGAAATCATCCTTGTTATGACTTTAAAAACCTTAGAGCTAGTCAATGAGAAGAACCTTATATAAGGTTTACATAAGAGAACTCGATAGAGAACTCTGTACAAGATTGTTTATCTTATATACTAAACACTAATGGTCCATGCTTTACTATTTTAGTCTATCCTAAATGACTATATATTAGCCTTAAGGCCAATATATGTTAAGTATATTATTATAATATCATTGTTCCAGAAGCTTCTACCTCTTTCCATTATATCATGTGATTGTGTGATGTTATGACCATGATAGTATTGTGATGTGACAGTTGGTGATGGTAACTTGTGATATCATGTTAACCCTAACCTTAGATTACAAGAGATCAAAAAGAAATGAAAATGAAAATGAAAAGAAAGAAAAAGAAAAAGAAACAAAGTCCACTTTTTGCTATTCTGATAATCCTCTGCTGTAAACCCCTTCCATCATACTAGATACTTCACTATTCCTCTTATTTTTATTTTATTTAGAATTTTTTCTACCTTCTATTCTTCAATTCCTTCTATCTCTACTGGTTATGCTTCTTTTATTTTTTGTCCCCCCACTTGCTCTCTGTATTGTACTATCTAACTGACATTCACTATTAGGTAGATTCTTATTGAGGTAGGAAATCATAATTTGACTACATTAGTAGATACTACTTCCTCAATAAAGTATGGACCAATGTATTGATTTACCAGCTTCCTTACTAGTCTCTCTTTGAATACTAGATCCTTCATGTTCAATATCACCTTATCTTCTTTCTTCCATTCTTTAGTTTCTTTTCTCTTTCTGTCTACCTATCACTTCATTTCTTTCTGTACCTTCCTCAGAGCCACTTCTGCTTCTCTTTGAACCTTTTTCATTCTTTCTGCAAACTCCATTGCCTTCTCTATCTTTTCTTTTCTCCTAATATCCACTCCTATTTTCAACTCTCTACCATAGTTTACTATAAATGGAGATACTTTTGTTGCCAAATGTACTTTGTTGTTAACTGCAAATTTTACTGGCACTAACCATTCTAGCCAATCCTTTTGTCTATAATCAACAAAAAATCTTAAGTATTACTCTAGTTTCTCGTTCATCCTCTCTATCTGACTATCTGTTTGAAGATAGAATGATGTTGACAACTTTGTCTCAATTTCCAATATTCTATTCAACTCTTTGGTCAACTCTGCTACTAACTGTGTACTCTCTGGTAATCTGTGCAACTTTCACACATTATCTCTGAACAGCCTTGTCAACCTTTTCACTGATGTTTCTTCTGTTGTTACCACAAAATATGTCATCTTGGACAACCTATTGCAGACTATCAGGATTGCATCTTTCCTAGCTACTAACACTAACTTAGTGATAAAGTCTACTATTAAATATGTTCATGACTTCTCTAGTACCTTACTCAGCTTCAGTTTCCTTGCCAATGCCTCTATCCTATTCTTTATCTACTGATATATATATATATTGTTGTACATCTCTCATTACTCTCAGCCACCAATAATTTCTTGTTATTAACTCTGTTGTCTTTCATCTTTCTCCATGTTCTGCTACTAGTATATCATAGTGCAACTAGATTATCTCTACCATTAACTTCTCATCCTTTGGTATATATTTTTCCCTTCTTTTAGCACTAAATCTTCTATTTATCTCCTCTTAATACTTTTACTTCCTCTTTCTTTATCTCTTCTACAACTCTAACTACTTCTTTGTCCTTACTCCTAGCTATTTCTATTATATCTACTTCAGGTCCTTTTATTACTACTTTGTCTAAACTATGAATTCACTGTCCCTTAATTAAAGTCTGATTTTCATTGTTCTTTTCTACACCTATTTTCCAGTCCAGTCTCCTACTTAGTCCATCCATTTTTCCTATTTTTGTCTCTGGTACATGTTTTAGGGTAAGTCAAATCTTGACAAGCAAAGTGTTTAGTAGGCTTATCTTCTGTTTAACTTCTGCACTTTCATGAAATATTGTAGGTTTTTGTGGTCTGACCAGATCTTAAACTTGAACTTGGTACCTTTCAACAAATGCCTCCAATTTTCCAGCCCTCTTATTACTACTAATATATTCTTATTGTGAATTTCATAGTTTCTCTCTGTCTCATTTAGAGATTTTGAAAGAAATGCTACCAGTCTTCATCTTTCATTCTTACACTTCATGGATAATACTTCATTCATAGCATAGTCTGATGCATCCACTTCCATCCTCAATTTTTGATCTAAATCTAGTGCTATTAGTACCAGTTTTTTTGTAAACCTCTCCTTCAACTCCTGAAATGCCTTCTTCTGCCTTTTCATTCATTCCCACTTCTGATTCTTTTTCACCATATCATATAAAGGCCTGGCTATTGCTGCAAAGTTCTTAATAAACCACTGATAATAGTTGGCTAGTTCTAAGAATTTCTGTATGTCTTTAACTCTTTTCAGAGTTGGCTAATCCAATACTCCCTTTACATTTTTCTGTTCCATCTTAATACCCTCTGGTCCTATTACCAATCTCCTCACTACTTCCTCTACTACTTTGTCATGCTCCTCCTTTTTTTCCATTCCCATAATTACATTGTCAATGAAGCTCACCACTTTCCCAGTATTGATCAAATTTTATTGGATTTTGTTCATCATTGTTTGGAATGCCACTGAAGAATTAGTTAGTCTAAAGAACATAACTATTGGTTCAAACAACTCTTCCAGAGTCATAAATGCTGTCTTCCACTCATCTTCCTCCTTTATTTGTACATTATTATATCTGTTACAAACTTAAGACCTTAGGGTTGGTCAAAAGAAAGAACCTTGTATAGGATTTACACAAGAGAACTTGATAGAGAGCTCTTTACAAAATAGTCTACCTTATATACTCCTACAGATGGTTCGTGCTAGCTACTGTGCACCCTACCCTAAATGACCATGTGTCAAGCATGAGGCCAACATGTGATGTCCATGTTGTATAACATTACTTTGTTCCAAAACCTTCTTTTAAGTCCCGTGATTAATGTTGTGACCACACCATCAGATGTAACTGATGTGACAGTGTGACCGATCACTTCTAACCCTAACCCCAGAGTTCTAAAAATAGAAAATATGAAAATGAATTGAAAAGAAAAAGAAAAAGAAAATAAGAAAACAATAAAGAATTAAGTCCACTTCTTACAATCTTGACAATATCCCCACCTTAGATCTAACTTAGTAAATACTTTCTTTGTACCTATATTCTCTATAATATCTGGAATAAGGGGCAAAGGATAATTGTTTTGATAGTCTACTCATTTAAATATCTATAGTCTTGTATCATATACTTTTTTCCATCTTTTTTTCCTACAAAAAATGGTGCTGTTTGAGGTAGCTTTGAGAGTCTGATGTACTCTTTCCTCAACTGTTCTTGGATGAACTCATGTATCTCTCTCTGCTCTTTTCTCAATAATGGATATATCTTTTCCTTTCTCAACACAAATACCTCCTTCATTTCTATTGTATGGTCCCACACATTTATTTGCATTTTCTCACTCTGCTTCTTTCCAATCACATGAATTCACTTATGGAATTTTTCTGGTACCAACTTTTTCACTTCCTCCTCTGACTTTACTACTTCTTCTTCTTTGTCTTATATCTCTCATTCTTCTGCCACCTTTTTTACTTTCATCATCCTCTCTTTTTTTGGTCTTTACTTTCTCTTCTTGCTTCTTTCCTTCTTCTTTCTTCTTTTGCTTCTTCTTTTGCTTCTACCATCCTGACTTTTCCTACTTCAGTCTTTACTACTTGCCATACTCTACTGAACATTTTGTCATTCTTACCTCCTCTGTTCTCCAGTTGATCTCAGAGTTATGGCATGCCAGTTATAGCATCTTCAAAATTACACTCCACTTCTGTCTCCCAATCATATTTATCTCCATCCTCTCTCTATGTCCCTGATAATAGATATTTACTTCTACTGTATATTCAATTGGCTCTTCCTTATTAAAGGAACCATCCACATTTCTCATATATATTGGTTTTTTGATTCTTTTCAGCTTAAACCCCTGTTTTCTTGCAAATTCTGAACTCATCACTAATTCTGTTGCTCTACTGTCTAAAATACCTTCACTGTTACTCTTTCTTATATGTCAATTCTTTCTAGACCAATATTCACTGTTACTTTTCTTAACATGTCCTTATTGTCTAGATTGCAGTAGGATATATTATCCATTACTCTACTGAGTATTGCAAACCTATTATAGTTACATAAGCTTAATTGAGGACTATTAAGCTCTCTTTTCCATTTAAATTGTTTCTTGCATTCTCATTGTTCTTATATTCCATCTTTCTTTCTTGGCCTACAATTCTCCATCTTCTACAATTCTGCACAAGGTGGCCAAATCCTCCACAGCTATAACAATTTCTCTCTCTGTCCATGTCTGTTGCATAAGAGTCTCTTCTTATTCTTTTTCTCTCTTTGCAGAAAATTTTTAACCACTGCATTTGTTCTTTTTATCCTTTCCATTTGAGTAGGTCTTATTGGTACCTGCTATATCTTCTATCTTCTTGGCCATATCTGGGAAGTGAGAAGTCATAGTCTGAATTCTCTTTGATTTCTTTCCACTTCTCCTTGCTTCTATCCTTGACTTCTACTCTCCCTTTTTTCTTTTAGTCTTTCTTTCTCTTTTCGACTTTCTCTCTAATACCTATCTAGGTTAGTAGCACATTTGTACCACTGCTCAATACTTATTAAAAGCCTTTCTGCCTCTATCAACTTTCTTTAGATTACTCCATTCATCCTTCTTTTAAACTCCTCTACTAATACCCCTCTTTGATATCTGCTTTCCCTAGCTGCCTTTCTAAATTTTTGCATAGTCCTCTCTCCTTGTTCTACTCTTTTAAGTTTTGCCACTTTTACTGACTCTTCATCTTCTTCTCCAAATTCCTTCTTTAATCTCAACAAAAACTCCACTGTCGATTCAAATCTACTTTCCCTGATTCCAGATCTTCTAATATGTTTTCTCCTTTGACTTCTCTTAGTATTTAGGATAGGCTAGATGTAAAGTGCACACAAATTATGTACCAGAGATATATAAAATAAACTTATCTGTACTAGAAACTTTACTGAGTTCTCAAGTATTAACTAATATAAGATTGCTCTTTTGTTTCTACACCAGGATTTAAGTCATAATACTAGACTCCATTCTAAGAACTTGAGTATATTCAGAGTAATTATCTGTCTCTTCCAATTCTTAGATATAATCTTAGCTACTAGGTACTAGTATTCCTTCCATATATTTACTGACTCTTCTTGCACATATGATAATACCAATTGTATCTGCTCCTTTGTGGTTAACCCTCTCATCTTCATTCTCAGATATAGCCTGTTAGGACAACTGATGAAAGTCCATAAAATTTGCAGAGTTTGCTTTAGAAGAAACCTAAAAGAACAGAATGAGTATATATGAGTTCCTACTATAGAAGATGCTCGGGGTTTCAGTGGTATAGTCCCTATTACTCTGAGTGGAGGTTTCAGTGTTGAGACACTGATAGGGATGACTCCACCATGGAAGACCGAGTTGAATAGGAGTATCTCCATTATGGAAGACAGAATACCTGGATGGTTTCATCACTACCGCAAGGTGTGTTGTGAGAAAGATGGCTACTGTGGAAGGTGGACTTTAATTGTTGATAAGAAATGTACTGTGGAGATGTGTTTTCTGGATGAGTGGACTTGGCATATGACACTACTTTCTTAAGGTAACTGTAAATAATTTTGACCTAAGAAGATCATTTTTCTCTAGAAAAGATCTTAAGGACATCTGCTATTGACCTGCATGTACAAGTTACAAGAGGATTAACAGTACAGAGCTAATACTAGAGAAAGGTAAAAAGCATATCTATGAAAGGTGATTTATTTAAAATGTGCCAGTGGGCTTTGGTACAAACAAATGGTCAAACTTTCCCTGCTTGACTAGTATACCCCTTATGTCTAGGGCCTAGCAGTTCTTCTTGACTAAAGACTATTTTGCCATTAGTCAAGGATGATAGGAGAGTAAAAGATTGAAAGGGCTCAGTATTGAGCTGTTTCAAAGAAGAATAATTGAGTTCTAATGTTATGATTCAAAAAAGTTGGAATAAGAACAGAACCTTGGATTATATTATCACAAGAAAACTTGACAGAGAACTCTGTACAAGGTTGTTTATCTTATATACTCTAGACTAATAGTCTGTACTACACTATTATAACAATGTAACTGTGACTTGTAATGTTTCCCTAGTCCCTAGCCCTAAGTTCCAAAATAGAAGATAAAAGGAAAAAATAAGAAATAAAAATGAGGAAAAAATTAAAAATAATTAGAGTCCACTGTCTTCAACTCTGATATCATGCCCCTCTCATAGTTGACCTTCTTATCACTACAGAAAACATTTGTGTATATAGAATAATCTTTAAACATGATAGTAAAGAAAAAGCAGCCTTGATGCTCTTTGTAAGTAAAAAACTCTCTGGATTCTATTGCTAATCTTGACTCACTCTCTGTGGTAATCTCTAGGCTCTTTGATGACTGTTGGACTACTTATTCAAAGGGAATTATAGTCATTACTTGGTCTAAAGAGTGATGAAACAATGAGTGCAAAACTGTACTAGAGACTTATAGACAAACTGGGAAGTACTCTGACTAGTTCTCCTTTTACTCTACAACTAGACTGGCCAAACAACACTTTTTTGACAACAGGATTGCTGAAATTTTATCTACTAACAAAAAGCTTTGAGATTTAATGAGCTAGGTCAAACAGCACAAGTTTCCTGTAGTAAAGACTATTCACTTTCAAGGGCAACTCTACAATGACCTTCCAGACTTATGAAGTGCCCTCTACCAGTCTTATAATGCTGTAGCTAATTGTTTTATTAATCTCTCTGTTCTAAATAATAAGGTCTCTAGCTAGGTTACTCACTCTTAGATGCTATTTTCAATGTTGGAGATACCAGAGGCATTTAAGACCTGCTCTAATATTTCTGCATCAGGTCCTAATAACATTACTTAACAGTATCTCAAGCTTATTCTTGCCAATAACACCTATGCTACAAACATTCTCTCTTTGGCCAATACATGCAATACATGTTTATCACTGCAACATTGGCCCAGACACTTCAAGGAGTTGATTTCTGCCATTATACCCAAGCCAGGTAAACCTACTTATGATACCTCCAAAATGTTCAGACCTATTGTTCTACTTAACATACTTAGCAAGCTTATTGAGAAGATGATTGCTAGATAACTGTAAGCCTATTGCTTACCTGAGTTCCTATAATTATCATAAATATTGCTAGTTGGCTGAAAAGTATAAGCTTTCAGTTAAATTACCTTTTGGCATAGTTGGTTTGGTACTGGCAGTCCAGCCATATTACAATAACTCTAGTTTGATGCTGTCAAGCATAGTGTTCTTTATTCTAACCAGCTTGGAGATGTGACCCAATGGTTTACTGAAGACACTGGTATGTTTTTAATACACTTGCTTTGAGCTGGCTGGGCCAAGAGACTCAAAACTAGTGTAGTAGTATTTGATATTGCACAATTCTTTCCCTTTTTGTACCACAGTATGCTTACTTTAATTCTTAGACACTTTGGATTTTCAGCCTGTGTTATGGATCTCTTTTCCAACTATCTTGTAGGTAGATCAACTCAGCACTCCTAGAACTTATTTCTCTCTGATGTTTATGATATAGATGTAGGCATGGCATAAAATTTTATATTCTCTCTTATTCTTTCAGTACTCCATATTGCATCTCTTATTTGCATCTTTGAACTTAGAGCTTAATATAATCCTGCCAGAGCTTTATAGTAGCTATAGAGTAGTCATAGACTTGATGGTGTTCTTTGGCTTGGTCATGGAGCATAACAAGTTAGAGATCTTTCATTTCTCTAGAGTACATAATGACTCTAACCCAAAGCTGAACCTCTCAGCTATTGGGGCTTCTACTCTCAAGTACAAGACATACTGAAGATACTTAGGCTTTTACTTTGATTGTTGCCTGTTCTTCAAGAAACACATTTGTTACTATTCTACTAAAGCACTGTCTACTGTTAAAGCAATGGATATGCTTGGAAACTCAACAAGAGGCCTACTAGTACTTCAGAAATAGCTTCTGTATTGCTCTTGTGTTGTTCCTATTACTACTTATGGGTTTTGGCTTTGATTCTTTGCTATAGTGCCTACTAAGGCTTAGATGTCACTTTTAGCAGCTATGTAATGCAAGGCTGCTCTCTGGATTTTGGTGTATTTTGTATCTCACCTACTAGTGGAACTGACAGGTCTTATTTCAATTTATTTTTATCTTAAGAAGCTGGTTAAGCAGTCTTGTCTCAGAACTACTACCCTTCCTTCATAACATACACTGATGTTCCTACTTAGTGCTAAAAACTTGAAGGGCACTAGCCCTCACCTACAATCATACAGCCCATCTGGAGTCTCTAGACTGCCTTTGTCTTGAGACTTCTTTCTCTTTCTCTACTCTTATTGTTGTCACTGATGCAAGTGCTACACCTTTCAGGAATATGTAAGCAATCTCTACTACACATTTCTGGAAACTAGGCCACTAGGTATTGTCTTCAAAGGCACTAGCTGGTAAAACAACTGCTCCTAATGCTAAGCTGTTTACTATAAGACTGGAAATCTCCAAGGCCACCAATATGGAAATTAGACACATTATTCTCATTACTGACTCTCTAAGCTTGACTAGAAGAGCAGTAGACCTTTCAGTGCATTCTGGACAAGCCCACTCACTTACTGTCTATTCTGCACTTAGATCCTTCTTTAGTGGTAGTCTTAGCCATAGAATTGAATTCTGGGGCTGCCCAAGCAAGGCTGAGTGGTCTCTTCACCAAATGGTCTATGATGATGTAACTAATACTAGAGTAGCTGCTAGACATCATCTAGCAACTTATATGAACTTTCTTTGCTCCAAGAGTGTTCTCTCATGCCTAGACACTTGAAACTGCCTTCAATTGTCATACGGTCCAGGGGCACTATTTTCTGACTCTGAGAGGTAAGAATCACAAATCCTAATCCTTTCAACCTAGCTACTCCAAGGGTAGTAGTTGGCTTACTTACTTTGGCTAGTCAGTCATATTGTATACCAGGATAACTAGTGTTTGTTATAAGACAAGAGTATGGACAGACTTTGGACTAGGGTTAGGGTTAGGACCTTAGATAATTATTAGTCTACAACGGACAAAGAGATAGGAGATAGGCACGTGACCTGGAAGTTATGTGATAGAGTCTAGAGCAGTCTGGGAGGACTTAGGGTCTAGAAGGACCGGGAAGAGTCTAGAAGGAGCTAGGGTTAGGAGTGACGTCAAGGGACATAGGTTCCTCATGGTGTACACATGGTGTGCACATGTATAGCGGAGATTAAAGGTATGACGTCAGGGCACATGGTAGCCTTAAGAAAAACACATGTGGACGAGTAATAGGACATGAGGTAGAAGCA
>Ga0157363_1004918_pt1 | contig 12416 bp, 5 predicted proteins | sample AttsexASBM1_FD_111477 | JGI IMG/M metagenome (GOLD analysis project Ga0157363, IMG submission 111477) | Fungus gardens microbial communities from leaf cutter ant in Ribeirão Preto, State of São Paulo, Brazil - Atta sexdens ASBM1 | ecosystem: Host-associated > Fungi > Mycelium > Unclassified ...
TTTAAAACAAATGAAGCATATTTCGAATATTCATTACTATTGCTATTGCTTTTTGAGAGATGCATTCTTCTTTTTATATTAAAAAATATTTTTTGCTGGATTTTTAGTTTACAAATTTGAATAACATACCTTCCCTCGTAATTGAATTCTGGCTGCTATTTATCGGCAATTTCGCGTTCGTTAGATCGTTCGGCAAATTCCTTGATTGCAGATTGTCATCATCGCCATGGCGTTCATAAATGCCATCGCCATTATCACGCAACTCCTCGCAATGGGAAGCGATGTATTGCTCGTACAATGATTGTGAGACTGGTAGACCATCATATCGGAAGACAGGATAACAGGGATCGACGATAGTGCGCGAGTGCCGCATATTACTTCTGGACTTCCGTCGGAATGAATTTGAATCGTGGTCATCCGGTGAGGCTTCATTTAATTTGCATAGTCTATTATAATAATATAATAGTATAATAGTAAAATAATATAAAAACATTCATTTTAAATATTAGGTTCAGCCTCATTATTTAGTTTAATTTTTTAAAGTGTGATTATACTAACTTAATAATCATATTCGGTAAGCAGGTAATTACAGTATTAAATCTCAATTACATTTTGTCTAGTTCCGGTTGATGAGTCCTAGGAATACCGATCAAACGTGGTTTAATTGATGACGTCAAATCTGGCAAACTCATGCTCTTCCTGTCGGAATCCTTTTTCTTCATCAGCTTCTTCTTCGAAGTAGCGTTTCTCAGCTTGTTCAAGCGTTTACATCTGTTATATATATGATATAAAAAATATGAAAATTCGATTACTTGATAGCTAGAAAATTGATTGTCATCAATCTTATTTTCACGTTTGCCATAAAAGCCATGTCCTCGAATAATCTTGCATGTTTTACAAAATTTCTAAAAATTAGTTTGAAAATAAACACGTACCTGAGTGCTTCTTTAACGACATCGGGAATGTCGTCGTCGTCTCTTTTCGATGAATTTCTAAGTTCCTCGTTTTCACCACCGCTCTCAGACGAGCAGATAAGCATAGCATTCCCGTGTAACACCCGATCTACATCTTTCAATGGTGTCGCACAGACACTGGGCGTGAGTGGATGGGCAGTGACACCACCTTTGGGACGTTCTGATTTGATCTCTTGCTTGCGTCTGATCGGTGACTCGTGATTAATCGCAAGCGATACAGACGACACGTATTGCGGTGCCGAGTAATTCGTGGAGTCTAGTTCGCCTTCCTCGGGAACTGTAAAAATTTTCGATGTATCTCGCTTCATCCCAGACGGTTCCTTAACGCCAGTTTTGGATAAGGTCTGAAAGTTCAAGAAATTGAATACAAGATGATTCACAAGTTGCCCATTATTACAATTTTCATCGAAATGGTTAAGATAAGGATATTAAATTAAATTTTAAATATTTTACTCGTTTCACACACCTACCTTTCTCTGTAATATCTTTTTGGTCACGGTATCTAAACACGAATTGTAATATCGTTCGTTATTTGCCTCTTGCATCAATTTTGCGAATTGCTTTCGCTCTATGTATACTTGTAACAATTGAACACCAATCGGCAAGTGAAATTCTGTGGGTATTCTTTCTGCAGGAGCCTTCAAATTCAATAAATTATAAATGTCTTGTGAATAGAAGTGATTGGTAGAAGTGAGACGTATCATTCTAATCGATCAATGTGAGAGAATTACATTTACATTTAAATAAAAATACCTTTATTCTGTAAGGATCCGTTATGACTATTTGCTTTGTTAGATCTGCTCCCAGCTGTGTTGAGACTATTCTGAAAGAAAGATTAATAAAGATCAGATAATTCCAGTCAAAGTAATAAACAGCAGTTAATAACATTAGTATGAGTAATAATTAACATTAATAACATTCTAAGAAAATATATTAGAATATGATACATCAAAGCGATGATTTTACTTATGGATCTATTTCTTACTTGTTATTATAAAACAACGCTCCACCCAAAATGCCATTTATCTCTTGACAATGCTGTAACACTTGCATTCCTTCCAGGAATATATTGCTGGCACTCTACATTAAGAAAAACACTTTTATCACAAAAAAAAACAATATATAAAATCATGTAAGTTTATATAATCGTTTTGGTATTCATATTTATTATTGGACATAAATTTCTTTTTCTATTCTCTAGCATTTAGTTTCTACATTGAATATCTACACTAACCTTAGGAAGTTTAATAACAGGAATGTTAGAAAACAGATTGGCACTATGTTGAAGAATTGGCAGATAGGTCTCGAACATCTGATACAATTTCTCAGTGAATCTATTACGATCGTTGTTTAAGGATTCTAGAATTTGGACGAGGTCGCAGTGAAAGAACTTCAATAATGATTCCAGAGTGTCGGCGCGTCTTTCGAGTATCCAGTCGTGTATGTTTCTATCAGTCCCCACTGCCTAAAAATTAAACAACGTAATTTATGATTGTTAATTTCATAAACTGAGTCATAAAGTATAACAGATATAGCTCTTTGTAAATATTGGGACAAATAATCATTATCAATTAACATCTACATCAACTGAATAATACAAAATACAGTAATATATATAAAGAATAAATTTATCATGCAAAATGCGTACTCTAAATTCCTTGGAGGAATCTTTAGAAAAGACAAGCAGCTTTGAAATTTAATATTGACATTCTTTTACATTAATATTATTTAATGAATTATCAATATCTTCAAGAGAGAATACATGATTATATTATAATAAGTAAATTACAAATATTACAGATTATCTGTTTATATATAAATCTTACTCTCAAGTTGCATCTTATTTAAAATTGTTGCACATAAATGCAAAGCAGCAATTGACTACTCGCAGTGAAGAGAGTACTTACTAGCACATATTGCCCAAACTTCTTTAGTACAAACTTTCCACCTTGCAATGTGATAGAGCGTGGCGCTGAAAACGATGTTGTCAGGAAGTGATGCACACCCATCAGCTGTCCCGCCAGAGCTAATCTCTGCGTGAGAGATACCCAAGCGGGATGGAAATACATAACTGCTTCAGCAGGGTCATCCTCCTCTTTACAACACTTTGCAGTGTCGTAAACGAATACTATCATCATCTCTCTGAAAACAAAGTATCTTTTTTTCTATTCTAGAATTCATACTGAATTCTAGAATAAGTAGCTTATTTTAGTTCTAATCAGGTATAAAGTTTGGATACAAAACAATATAAAAAACAGATGTAAATTTTACAAATAAGCGAGGAATTTATACCAAAACAGTAGGCTTATAGACATGATAAATCATATTACATAACTTTCATGGAGAGATTAATTTACTTCCCGACTGCAAGATTCATATAGCTTACCCAGATCTGATTTATCTAAATATATTGGCAACGAATGCGAAAATATCTTAAAATATTTCATTATAGAAAATTGTGCAATGCAAAGAACGCGTTCTGTGGAATGTTTCAGTTTGGACGCGTGATTGAATCACTCCCGAGCGAACATCACTGTCAGTCCCAAAAACCGATACAGTATCGAGGCTAGATAAGATTAAATTACAAGTAGCATAAAACGATTCTAATAGCTCATTAGTCTTCGCAGAACGGAGCAATCCGGAGCAGTGTACTCTATAGGAGGATCGCATCAAGCCAATTTTCTTCTAGTATTTGAATACTAAAAGAAAATTCGCGTATTCTTTCACGAGGCTCGGGGAAGCTGCGGGACATAATCATTGCATTGGGACATATAAGTTGAGACTTCCGTGTGATTACAAGAATAGGGGAAATAGTAAACAGAGTGTCGTTGCGAGCGAAAGTAGCGAAACCTGCTGTGTGTGCCAGTATGCGGTCTAATTAGATGAGACGACGTAATTAAGCGTGGGCATACTTCGCCATGGTGATGATTAATCGTCGTCTTGGCGCGTAGCGATCTATCAACCGGTCTCACGCCGTTGAGGCTCCGCTGTTTCAATTTCCTCGATATACGCTCGTTCCGTCAACAAGGAATGCGTCCGCCGTATCGCTAGTGCGATTCCAGATACCCGGTTGTGATCCTGTAGAAGTGATTCGTGGAGATGTACCCTGGTCGCTTTGTCGACCGGCGAGAAACGTCGTGTGCCATTTTTTTTCTCTCTCTCCGTCAATCGTCGATCGTGAATGATTGCACTGTGCGAAGCCGCTCCTCCTGCGTCGCCATACCCCGATATTGATCTCCTCACAGATTATCTGTGTGCGTGCACAAATATAACGGCAGCTCCGTCTTCGCTGATCATCGCTGATGTTCGCGCAGTTGTCTCTTCACATTTTTTTCTCATATATTCATGTACGTAATGTGAAACATATATATTTATGATGTTCCATGTAAAACGAATTTAAAGGAAAAAAGGAAAACAATTATATAATTTTATTATATACATTTTATTTTTACACATATACGTGTATTAAAATAAATATAATAAAATTATACATATTTTCGATAAGACTTTATACATAATCTTTACAAAATGAGATTCTGTATTTACTAAATTTGATTATATAATAAAATTATATAATTTTGTTAAAAGATATTCTATATATTGTTTACTAATATATTTATCTGCAATAATTAACATTATATATTGTCACAAAAAATACAGAAAGAAAGAATCTTCTGTAGGATATGATTTTATGGTATATCAATTGGTTTGATATATTATGTGATATATCAAACATAACATTAGATTCACTTGATATATATTGATTCAGTTTATTTATAATAGATCAATTTTTCATCGCGTTTAAAAGTTCGCTTTATCTTCGGCTACCTCGGACTTTATATGCATTGATTTTTAATTTTAATTATGTTTTCAAGGAACTCTTGATGCTTGATCTTTAATGATTAAGATGTGAAGAATTCCATAAATATTTATATAAATATTTCATAAATATGCACAAAAATATTTTGTGAAAAATTTTGAAGAATATCAAACCTTTTAGCAAATCCTACTATCGGCAACCTTAAAGATAATTAATTTAAGTTGACTTCGATTAATCGGAATTTAAATTGAAATTATGTAATATCTGTATTATTTAATACGAATAGAATTATTAATTTTTTTTTTATCACTTATAAAAGCAAAGATTAGAGCAAGGATGACGAATTATATAACTAGACATTTTTCTTTAAGTGATTCTACGGTTGGATACATTTTAATAAAAATAGATTTCGAAATATATAATTAAAAGTCGTCACCAGCCAATTTTCACAATAAAATACAAGACAGAAGCTATAAATTAAAAAATGTATGTACAGATATTTAAAACTATCTCACACTTTTTGTTATAATTATATATCTGTCTCGTACGAAAAAATATTGGGTATCGCTTTCTGTTCTATACATACATATATATATATATATATATATATATATATATATATATATATATATATTCTAATACATAAGCGTAATCAAAACATGCCTTCATCAGCTATAAGTTTTTATTAGTATTACAGCTAAAATATAAACGATAGTCTTTTTTTCATTATTGTTTCATTTAAACGAACTCCTCTGTACTTTTCATTGGTTTTTTATTTTCTCCTGGTTTGGAAATCAAAGAATTCTACAATTGCCTTTCTCTTCGAGATAAACTCTGTTCTTTTTTCACATCTGTGTGTAGTTGTGTGGTGTTGCATATATATACATAAGCAGACTCCGCTGCCTGTCCCTTATAATCTAAACGCCTAAATGTGAATCGTCGATTATAAACAATTTCATAGAAAATTTATTTATGTGATTAAAACAACGCATAAGTAAATAGAATCGTAATCGCTAGCTTGTGTGTGAGCACGAGACGATAAACGAATTTGTACAATTTATTATGCGTGTAATCCTAAAAAATAGTCTTACGGCTATATGATGACACAACTGCATTCCTTTTTTTCCATTTCTCTTTCTCACATCGAATACATTGTAAAGAAATAGTTAAATGTGGAGTAGTATTTTTCGCGACCATCTCAAATATATTCGTCAGGTAGCCGATCGTTGTTGACTATTTTTTTCCATACAACTCGGTCTATCGGACGTGAAATCACGGTCACATATTATATGTACATACATAAATAATAGCATAACATGATGAATGACACATGAATTCTGAACCACAACTTACAACTACTACACTCGAAATAAACGAGACATGTTTATTCATGAAATATATATATATATATATATATATATATATATATATATTTCATGAATAAACATGTCTCGTTTATTTCGAGTGTAGTAGTTGTAAGTTGTGGTTCAGAATTCATGTGTCATTCATCATGTTATGCTATTATTTATGTATGTACATATAATATGTGACCGTGATTTCACGTCCGATAGACCGAGTTGTATGGAAAAAAATAGTCAACAACGATCGGCTACCTGACGAATATATTTGAGATGGTCGCGAAAAATACTACTCCACATTTAACTATTTCTTTACAATGTATTCGATGTGAGAAAGAGAAATGGAAAAAAAGGAATGCAGTTGTGTCATCATATAGCCGTAAGACTATTTTTTAGGATTACACGCATAATAAATTGTACAAATTCGTTTATCGTCTCGTGCTCACACACAAGCTAGCGATTACGATTCTATTTACTTATGCGTTGTTTTAATCACATAAATAAATTTTCTATGAAATTGTTTATAATCGACGATTCACATTTAGGCGTTTAGATTATAAGGGACAGGCAGCGGAGTCTGCTTATGTATATATATGCAACACCACACAACTACACACAGATGTGAAAAAAGAACAGAGTTTATCTCGAAGAGAAAGGCAATTGTAGAATTCTTTGATTTCCAAACCAGGAGAAAATAAAAAACCAATGAAAAGTACAGAGGAGTTCGTTTAAATGAAACAATAATGAAAAAAAGACTATCGTTTATATTTTAGCTGTAATACTAATAAAAACTTATAGCTGATGAAGGCATGTTTTGATTACGCTTATGTATTAGAATATATATATATATATATATATATATATATATATATATATATATATATGTATGTATAGAACAGAAAGCGATACCCAATATTTTTTCGTACGAGACAGATATATAATTATAACAAAAAGTGTGAGATAGTTTTAAATATCTGTACATACATTTTTTAATTTATAGCTTCTGTCTTGTATTTTATTGTGAAAATTGGCTGGTGACGACTTTTAATTATATATTTCGAAATCTATTTTTATTAAAATGTATCCAACCGTAGAATCACTTAAAGAAAAATGTCTAGTTATATAATTCGTCATCCTTGCTCTAATCTTTGCTTTTATAAGTGATAAAAAAAAAATTAATAATTCTATTCGTATTAAATAATACAGATATTACATAATTTCAATTTAAATTCCGATTAATCGAAGTCAACTTAAATTAATTATCTTTAAGGTTGCCGATAGTAGGATTTGCTAAAAGGTTTGATATTCTTCAAAATTTTTCACAAAATATTTTTGTGCATATTTATGAAATATTTATATAAATATTTATGGAATTCTTCACATCTTAATCATTAAAGATCAAGCATCAAGAGTTCCTTGAAAACATAATTAAAATTAAAAATCAATGCATATAAAGTCCGAGGTAGCCGAAGATAAAGCGAACTTTTAAACGCGATGAAAAATTGATCTATTATAAATAAACTGAATCAATATATATCAAGTGAATCTAATGTTATGTTTGATATATCACATAATATATCAAACCAATTGATATACCATAAAATCATATCCTACAGAAGATTCTTTCTTTCTGTATTTTTTGTGACAATATATAATGTTAATTATTGCAGATAAATATATTAGTAAACAATATATAGAATATCTTTTAACAAAATTATATAATTTTATTATATAATCAAATTTAGTAAATACAGAATCTCATTTTGTAAAGATTATGTATAAAGTCTTATCGAAAATATGTATAATTTTATTATATTTATTTTAATACACGTATATGTGTAAAAATAAAATGTATATAATAAAATTATATAATTGTTTTCCTTTTTTCCTTTAAATTCGTTTTACATGGAACATCATAAATATATATGTTTCACATTACGTACATGAATATATGAGAAAAAAATGTGAAGAGACAACTGCGCGAACATCAGCGATGATCAGCGAAGACGGAGCTGCCGTTATATTTGTGCACGCACACAGATAATCTGTGAGGAGATCAATATCGGGGTATGGCGACGCAGGAGGAGCGGCTTCGCACAGTGCAATCATTCACGATCGACGATTGACGGAGAGAGAGAAAAAAAATGGCACACGACGTTTCTCGCCGGTCGACAAAGCGACCAGGGTACATCTCCACGAATCACTTCTACAGGATCACAACCGGGTATCTGGAATCGCACTAGCGATACGGCGGACGCATTCCTTGTTGACGGAACGAGCGTATATCGAGGAAATTGAAACAGCGGAGCCTCAACGGCGTGAGACCGGTTGATAGATCGCTACGCGCCAAGACGACGATTAATCATCACCATGGCGAAGTATGCCCACGCTTAATTACGTCGTCTCATCTAATTAGACCGCATACTGGCACACACAGCAGGTTTCGCTACTTTCGCTCGCAACGACACTCTGTTTACTATTTCCCCTATTCTTGTAATCACACGGAAGTCTCAACTTATATGTCCCAATGCAATGATTATGTCCCGCAGCTTCCCCGAGCCTCGTGAAAGAATACGCGAATTTTCTTTTAGTATTCAAATACTAGAAGAAAATTGGCTTGATGCGATCCTCCTATAGAGTACACTGCTCCGGATTGCTCCGTTCTGCGAAGACTAATGAGCTATTAGAATCGTTTTATGCTACTTGTAATTTAATCTTATCTAGCCTCGATACTGTATCGGTTTTTGGGACTGACAGTGATGTTCGCTCGGGAGTGATTCAATCACGCGTCCAAACTGAAACATTCCACAGAACGCGTTCTTTGCATTGCACAATTTTCTATAATGAAATATTTTAAGATATTTTCGCATTCGTTGCCAATATATTTAGATAAATCAGATCTGGGTAAGCTATATGAATCTTGCAGTCGGGAAGTAAATTAATCTCTCCATGAAAGTTATGTAATATGATTTATCATGTCTATAAGCCTACTGTTTTGGTATAAATTCCTCGCTTATTTGTAAAATTTACATCTGTTTTTTATATTGTTTTGTATCCAAACTTTATACCTGATTAGAACTAAAATAAGCTACTTATTCTAGAATTCAGTATGAATTCTAGAATAGAAAAAAAGATACTTTGTTTTCAGAGAGATGATGATAGTATTCGTTTACGACACTGCAAAGTGTTGTAAAGAGGAGGATGACCCTGCTGAAGCAGTTATGTATTTCCATCCCGCTTGGGTATCTCTCACGCAGAGATTAGCTCTGGCGGGACAGCTGATGGGTGTGCATCACTTCCTGACAACATCGTTTTCAGCGCCACGCTCTATCACATTGCAAGGTGGAAAGTTTGTACTAAAGAAGTTTGGGCAATATGTGCTAGTAAGTACTCTCTTCACTGCGAGTAGTCAATTGCTGCTTTGCATTTATGTGCAACAATTTTAAATAAGATGCAACTTGAGAGTAAGATTTATATATAAACAGATAATCTGTAATATTTGTAATTTACTTATTATAATATAATCATGTATTCTCTCTTGAAGATATTGATAATTCATTAAATAATATTAATGTAAAAGAATGTCAATATTAAATTTCAAAGCTGCTTGTCTTTTCTAAAGATTCCTCCAAGGAATTTAGAGTACGCATTTTGCATGATAAATTTATTCTTTATATATATTACTGTATTTTGTATTATTCAGTTGATGTAGATGTTAATTGATAATGATTATTTGTCCCAATATTTACAAAGAGCTATATCTGTTATACTTTATGACTCAGTTTATGAAATTAACAATCATAAATTACGTTGTTTAATTTTTAGGCAGTGGGGACTGATAGAAACATACACGACTGGATACTCGAAAGACGCGCCGACACTCTGGAATCATTATTGAAGTTCTTTCACTGCGACCTCGTCCAAATTCTAGAATCCTTAAACAACGATCGTAATAGATTCACTGAGAAATTGTATCAGATGTTCGAGACCTATCTGCCAATTCTTCAACATAGTGCCAATCTGTTTTCTAACATTCCTGTTATTAAACTTCCTAAGGTTAGTGTAGATATTCAATGTAGAAACTAAATGCTAGAGAATAGAAAAAGAAATTTATGTCCAATAATAAATATGAATACCAAAACGATTATATAAACTTACATGATTTTATATATTGTTTTTTTTTGTGATAAAAGTGTTTTTCTTAATGTAGAGTGCCAGCAATATATTCCTGGAAGGAATGCAAGTGTTACAGCATTGTCAAGAGATAAATGGCATTTTGGGTGGAGCGTTGTTTTATAATAACAAGTAAGAAATAGATCCATAAGTAAAATCATCGCTTTGATGTATCATATTCTAATATATTTTCTTAGAATGTTATTAATGTTAATTATTACTCATACTAATGTTATTAACTGCTGTTTATTACTTTGACTGGAATTATCTGATCTTTATTAATCTTTCTTTCAGAATAGTCTCAACACAGCTGGGAGCAGATCTAACAAAGCAAATAGTCATAACGGATCCTTACAGAATAAAGGTATTTTTATTTAAATGTAAATGTAATTCTCTCACATTGATCGATTAGAATGATACGTCTCACTTCTACCAATCACTTCTATTCACAAGACATTTATAATTTATTGAATTTGAAGGCTCCTGCAGAAAGAATACCCACAGAATTTCACTTGCCGATTGGTGTTCAATTGTTACAAGTATACATAGAGCGAAAGCAATTCGCAAAATTGATGCAAGAGGCAAATAACGAACGATATTACAATTCGTGTTTAGATACCGTGACCAAAAAGATATTACAGAGAAAGGTAGGTGTGTGAAACGAGTAAAATATTTAAAATTTAATTTAATATCCTTATCTTAACCATTTCGATGAAAATTGTAATAATGGGCAACTTGTGAATCATCTTGTATTCAATTTCTTGAACTTTCAGACCTTATCCAAAACTGGCGTTAAGGAACCGTCTGGGATGAAGCGAGATACATCGAAAATTTTTACAGTTCCCGAGGAAGGCGAACTAGACTCCACGAATTACTCGGCACCGCAATACGTGTCGTCTGTATCGCTTGCGATTAATCACGAGTCACCGATCAGACGCAAGCAAGAGATCAAATCAGAACGTCCCAAAGGTGGTGTCACTGCCCATCCACTCACGCCCAGTGTCTGTGCGACACCATTGAAAGATGTAGATCGGGTGTTACACGGGAATGCTATGCTTATCTGCTCGTCTGAGAGCGGTGGTGAAAACGAGGAACTTAGAAATTCATCGAAAAGAGACGACGACGACATTCCCGATGTCGTTAAAGAAGCACTCAGGTACGTGTTTATTTTCAAACTAATTTTTAGAAATTTTGTAAAACATGCAAGATTATTCGAGGACATGGCTTTTATGGCAAACGTGAAAATAAGATTGATGACAATCAATTTTCTAGCTATCAAGTAATCGAATTTTCATATTTTTTATATCATATATATAACAGATGTAAACGCTTGAACAAGCTGAGAAACGCTACTTCGAAGAAGAAGCTGATGAAGAAAAAGGATTCCGACAGGAAGAGCATGAGTTTGCCAGATTTGACGTCATCAATTAAACCACGTTTGATCGGTATTCCTAGGACTCATCAACCGGAACTAGACAAAATGTAATTGAGATTTAATACTGTAATTACCTGCTTACCGAATATGATTATTAAGTTAGTATAATCACACTTTAAAAAATTAAACTAAATAATGAGGCTGAACCTAATATTTAAAATGAATGTTTTTATATTATTTTACTATTATACTATTATATTATTATAATAGACTATGCAAATTAAATGAAGCCTCACCGGATGACCACGATTCAAATTCATTCCGACGGAAGTCCAGAAGTAATATGCGGCACTCGCGCACTATCGTCGATCCCTGTTATCCTGTCTTCCGATATGATGGTCTACCAGTCTCACAATCATTGTACGAGCAATACATCGCTTCCCATTGCGAGGAGTTGCGTGATAATGGCGATGGCATTTATGAACGCCATGGCGATGATGACAATCTGCAATCAAGGAATTTGCCGAACGATCTAACGAACGCGAAATTGCCGATAAATAGCAGCCAGAATTCAATTACGAGGGAAGGTATGTTATTCAAATTTGTAAACTAAAAATCCAGCAAAAAATATTTTTTAATATAAAAAGAAGAATGCATCTCTCAAAAAGCAATAGCAATAGTAATGAATATTCGAAATATGCTTCATTTGTTTTAAA
>Ga0157363_1004919_pt1 | contig 12415 bp, 7 predicted proteins | sample AttsexASBM1_FD_111477 | JGI IMG/M metagenome (GOLD analysis project Ga0157363, IMG submission 111477) | Fungus gardens microbial communities from leaf cutter ant in Ribeirão Preto, State of São Paulo, Brazil - Atta sexdens ASBM1 | ecosystem: Host-associated > Fungi > Mycelium > Unclassified ...
CAGAAGAGTGTGGTCTATTATGAGCTATTGAAGCCTGGCGAAATGGCCAAACACTTAATACCAACGCTATCAACAACAATTGATCGATTTGAACTGTTCGCTGCTTAAAAAAACGACCAAAATACCAAAAGAGGCAACATAAGGTCATTTTTCTCCATGACAATGCTCCATCACATACGGCAAAACCAGTTCGGGACTTTGGAAGCACTCAACTGGGAAGTTCTACCCCATGCGGCTTACTCACCAGACTTGGCTCCTTCCGATTACCACTTTGCATCGATGGGTCACGCACTTGCTGAGCAGCGCTTTGGTTCGTACGAAGATGTGAAAAAATGGCTCGATGAATGATTCGCGACAAAAGGGGAAGATTTTTACTGGCGTGGTATCCACAAATTGCTCGAAAGATGGGAAAAATGTGTAACTAGCAATGGAGCATACTTTGAATAAAATCTCTTTTTATCATTCTTCCGAATTTAACGTGTTTTTTTTGGGAAAAAAATCGTCATTTCATATTTGTATACCTGGTGTATCTACTGCTAAAAATAACGAGACATTTAGAGCTCTATTGTGTTTGCGATTTAATAAAAGTTATAAATGCTTTGATTTAATAAAACTTAAGTAGACTTTGTTAAAGGATGAAATCTCAATATGATGAATCAAGAGATGATTTTTCTTCGAAAAATCAATGAAAATCGTTATCTTGTCATGATTTCACTATTCAATTTACGATGTTAAATATTTCTGCAATTCGTTCAAAAATCCATTAAAAATTTGATTAAGAACTCAAGTTTTGTTCTTATTTTGTTTTCATAAACGTATAATAGTTCGCTAAAAATCTTTCTTATGGATCAGATACTATAATGGATCGAGCATCTTGTTGTTAGAGTCTTTGTTTTCAATTTACTTAATTAAGAAATTTTACAAATCTTAACGAACGCCACTTTCGTTGCTATAGAAACGGAAGCTTGTATTCGTACAGCATGAAGAAGACAATTTTCCACAAAATATACTGACGGAATCCATAAGGCACTTTACTCGTCACGAAGAGATTTGCAACATTTGCGTGTTCATCGAAGCAAACACCTTGACTCGCGAGTTCAAAGGAAAAAGGAGTCGTCTAACTCGCGACACAAATTCGCAACTACAAAAGCGTTTGAAACATGCAAACACACGCGAGAGCGGTATTCAAATGCCAATCATCTCCAAACTTTCACGCAAAAAGTATTTCCGGTGAGCGCAACAATGACGGCCAATCTTTCCGAGATAGTACAGCATGTATGTATGTATGTACAAGTCGCGTTCACATTCGCGCGAGATTCGAAATCAAGTTTTCTCTCGTTTTAGCAAATGCCTTCTAAATGTGGAATTGAAAAAATATTCGGCTAGAATGGGATCTTGATTTCCCTTTCAGTTTTCACAGGGAAAATTCAATCGATCAGTCGGCTGATCCAGTGGTGTAAATGTTTTGCCAAAACTTGCCATGCGCGTAGATTTAAATCACGACGTGCAATTTCTCGCGATATGTTATCCCACAGGGAAGTTGAGCCATGCCATTGAATGAAGCATGGCCATGGCGTACGTATATAAATACATATACATACACATATACACATGTGTGTGTGTGTGTGTGTGTGTGTGTGTGTGTGTGTGTGTGTGTATAAAGGGGAACGCAACCAAACCGCAATATTTCCCGGTGCGCCGATCGCTTGCTCGTGTAGAGCGTCATGCCGCGAGGAAATACAAAAACGACCAGGCGACTTGATTTTTCTATCATCGTAAATCACGCTGAGGACGGCTGGCACGTGTTATAATTTATCGTGCCAATCGGAAAAAATACCGCTACATGGACTCGAGTTTAAGTGACAATCAAAATATCGAATGCGTTATTTAGGAAGACAACGTATACGAGAATTATACATGATGGAAACATATAAAAATACATTTGTTTAAAAGAATGTAGAAATTTCACGTGATATTTCTTTCTAAGGATAAATTATACACATATATTTTAATAAAATGAAAAAATTAAAAAAAAATTACAGATTTATCTGTATATTATATTTGAAAGTAATACAAAGACGGTGATTTAGAATATGGATAAAAGTTATTTCAATAAGAAGTATATGTATTTTCAAAAAATAAAATAAAATAACAAAAATTTTTATTTAAACTATAAAATTATACTATTAAATATTTTTTACTTCGATCATTAAACTATTTCATATGTGTATAACATTCAATTTTACCATCAAAAATATTTTCCCATTCTAATTACTTTTTGCAAATACTAATACACTTGATATATCCTTGATTTATAGAAAGAGATATAATCTTAATATATTAAAATATTAATATATTAATACATTAATTTAAAATATTCTTTTAATTAATTTCTTTTTATACATACAGAATATTTTTACTTAATAAAAGACATTATATCTTTTCAAAATAACAAATTTAATCGCGATTCTTTAGCATTTAAAAAAATTTTTTTTGCATAAGAAAGTATTGCGTTGTCTTTCAATTAGGAAACTAAAATATTTGTCGAGGTTTAATCTAAAAGGATAAAAAGAGAAGGTCGACAATTCAATTATATTCACCTATCGAGTCGTGTTTCTTTGCTTTTTGAAAAAAAATCAGATACTCATATATATATTTAATGCAAATTTATAATAACATCGATATACGTATAGATTTATTGTATTTTTACAATAAGGAAGAGAAAGAGGAATATCACGTCATCTTGTAGGAGACTAAAGATTCTTTGAAACTGATGCTATTCTGTAAACGTGCCTCATTAAAAATAACGAGGTATGGTAGGTATGTCAAAGCAAACGCACTGAATGAAGGGTGGAAACCATTCGACGACATTCCCGTCGCTTATTTGAGACATGTTGCGTCAGTGTCTGTCAGCCATGAAGTTGGATAATTGGAAAACGTTTAGGAAGAGAGAAAATATGATAAATCTGTATTGACTAAAAGATTATTCAGAGAGTTGAATTATCATTTCGATGAATTAATATCGATCAATTTGTCTAGAAAATATCGTTTTCTATTGCGAAATAGAGGAAGGTTATAGAATACAGATGCAATTTAATTTTAATCAGCTTTAAAGATATTTAACAGAAAATATGGAAATGTATGAATTTAGTTAAAATTGGATTGTCTATTTTATTTCCGTTTATAATTTTCGATAGTTTTTAAAAATATTTAATTTTTAAAAATATTTCAATTAATTTAATAAAATATATTATTGAAATATATTATGTTAATTTAATAAAATAGATTATTAAAAACCAAAAAATGCATTTGATGCACAAAAAAAGTATTTTCATATTATTTATGTTTTTGTATTATTAATGTTGATAATGCATGATATAATACTGGTGATGTATCGGTAACGTAATCGATTTGGTATTATTATTTTGTTATACAGAAGACACAGATATTGTTCACATATATTAAATATATTAAATTTATTTATTTTATAAAATTATTATTTCATAAAAAATTATTTTTAAAAAATTATTACTGATTAATGAATATATCTTGTTTCTTACGAGTATTTTTTATGTTATGTTAATTTACTTACTGATTAAACGACATTTGTTTCATTTAATTTGGAAATTTTATAATAAAATGTCCCTGATGTAAAAATCCGTGCAATCATAGATTAAAATAATATAAAAAAATTTGATTTTAAATAAATAAATAAAAATACTGTGGAATATTGAAAACGTATTATTATGCATATGTATAATAGTGAATAGAGATATAAAAAAATATCTGTGCGAATTATTCCAACTAAATAAAATAACATTCACATAGTATTACACAAAGATTTATTCACTATTCATTTTGCTTCGCAGATGAGTTTTAAACAAATATGATTTATTTATGTACCAAGGGAATTATTTTAATCATCGGTAGAAGATAACTGAAATAGCATTCATGGAAGAAACTCATCAAATTTTTATCAAATAGATGATTCCTATAATATTTTCACAGAATCCTATCAGCATCGGATAGATAAAATATCCCACAGCTGCATCACATTGTAATCCGCATGCCACGAAGAATAGTCGTCGCGAAGGGCCTTAAGGGAGCCATCCCTGAGGGATTCATTGTCCGCCAAGTCACCGAGGACTGCGATGAATTTATATTCCGGCTGCGCTATCCTCAGCCTTTTTTATTTGATTCGTGTGAATTCCGATCGGATACCTTTCCTCTTGATTGAGAATGATTTTTTGTTGGCATTACCAATGAATCCATCAAGATAACGTAGCTTTACGATTGAACAAATATTGTGCTTTAATTTAGTAAAATTCAATAAGTTGATAATTAATTGTTTATCTGAGTCTTTGCTTTCAAAAGAATTCAATACGTACATCGGACAATTTAATAATTATTATTCGATTAAAAGTTCTCTTTGAGTATAATTAATAATGATTCTTTTATAAAATATGGCAAAATCGAAGTAAATATCAACGTTTTAATTAAATTAATTTTAAGGATTGAGTTTTGTATATTTTAATTTATCCGCTAATAGAAATTAAACCTGATGTAATTATTTAATGTAAACGTGAAATAATTCTGTGATATAAATATAATTTCTCAATTTTGTAAAACAAATTATTATTGAAATGTAAAATTTTCTTGTTTGTCTCATATTAGTTAAAATTTATAAATTAGAAGACTCACGGAAGTAGTCGATCCTTCAATGTAAAGCTAAAATAAGTACGACTATTTCCTTTTCTTGATGGAGAGTTCTCGGAAAGCAAAATCGTGCATCATAGATAGCTTTGCGTTTTTATTTCCATTTTTTTCTATTTCCATAAACAATATATGTTTTCTGAGAAGATTTGTCATTTGTTGCACTTATAAGTTTTGTGATCTGTTTTCTTTTTCTTCATATCATGTCATTTCTATGTATGTATATATATATATATATATATATATATACATCTAGTGACTATATTTTCAATGTTTTAAATTTCATGCATTATTTAATGAGAATTAAAATTATTAATAATAAAAAACTTAATTATGTAATTAATTCATTAACCTTTATAGACTTCATTAACTTTTCATTAATCTTCATCACTACAATAGTAAAATAGTGTCTTATTTTGAGGCAAGGAAATACTGAATTATATAATAAATCTTATTCACGGAAAAAGATTTTAAAAATAAATTCTCGTTCTTTAAGTTAACAGACTGTAATAATAAATGATAATTAATAGACAAATATGTATGATGTACAAGAAACTGTTTACATAAGAAATATAAAGAGACCTCTGAAAGCGAAGACAATATTTTCGCTGTTATCATTTGCAAAATTTAAGATATTTTATTTAAAAAATTTTGATTTAATTGTTAATGCCATGCTTTATATGTATATTTTAAGTTAATAATCAAAGAGCGGTTTAATGCAAATTCGAATTCGATAAAATAAAAGATAATTAATTTGAAATTGGTGTTGTCACAAAATTGCAACAAAATTCCGTCCGACGTGCAATAATCGGATTTAAATCATCTCGCGTTAAAATCCTGGCATAAAAGCAGTATGCGTTTGTGGCTGGAACAGTTTCAAAGGTCCCAGACCTGATATAGATATAGGTATATCGACGACGCTGATGACCTCGACTGACATTGGCTTCACCATTGCCATGGACACTGAACTCTCGGAGTTCTGCAAATAATTTATGCCTAGAATTATAGGACATCGGAAAGAGAGAGAGAGGGGAGAGAGAGAGAGAGAGAGAGAGAGGGGAGAGAGAGAGAGAGAGAGAGAGAGAGAGAAAGAGCAACAATAACGGATATCCGACTACTGCGTATGCATGCCGTTGAAATTGGCGAGGTGTCAAATGCGGAAGAAACGGACTAGCCGAATCGATATATCTCATTGTTGTATTTGCACGCGTTATGACTATAAGTACGCATCATCGATTTGTCTAGAAGTAATGATTAGAAATGTGACATAAATGTAGAGAAAGAAAAAAAAAAGAAAGCGCCGAAAGAGATACCTCACTTAATGCATTCCTCACATTTCTCATCGGAATGGATACATTCAGAACAATGGCAAGAGGGAAAAGAGATTTGCAAATAAGTACAAATGCGTGAATGCGTTCAAACAGATATAAATGATAAAGAATCATATAAATAAATATAAATATCACAGCGACGTAACGGAATGACAGAAAATATTTCGTTTAATCATTCATAGTCAGTGACAGGAATGGTTAAAAGTACAGCCTGCGGACTTTCATTCATTTTCGAGACAAGAATTTTCGCTACAGGCGATTTCATACCAAACGGAGTGCCTTTTGAAGTCTTGTTTTCGAACATTTTATGACATCCCGGCAACGAGCATATAAAACTTACACCCGCATGGGACTGTTCTTTATTTTTTCTGTATTTTAAATCTGTCTGTGATGTATTCATGTGACATATTAAAAAAAACAAAAATTAAAAATAGCAAAACATAACAAAATAATTTTGAAACCTAGAAAACATCTCAATTTTTATAAAACAAAAAAAGAATTTATTTATTAGTATTTTTTATAAAAATCATAACAGTTTTAAGCATTTTATTAATACATAAGCATTTAAGCATGAAAAATAAGAAAATAAATACTAATTAGGAAGAATCTCTTTTCATTAATAAAACAAATAAATATGACACATAAATAGGACGTAATATTAAATCAATGATTTCTTGATTATTAAAATAACAATAAATATAATAACAAATAATTATAATGTTCACAATTATCTTGAAGAAATAACCATAGTAAAATTATATTAATAATAACTATGCCATATAAATATTCATTTTCCATTTTAAATTAATGTTTTTGTCAATAATCTTGTAAACATATTAAAATAAAATTGAACTGAAAATTAAATGAAAATTAATATTTCATTATTTACGTTGTTGAAATTTAGTTATCAAAATTTCTTTCATTTCCATCGTGTATAATTTCAAAAATATTATTTTCTCGATATTTATCGGAAAACATAGCAGATTGATTAAAAATCCCATTACATCTTATCGAAGTCTGGAACGCTCTGTGTATCATATTACTTCATATAATTTTTAAAGTAGCGTTCAGCTTAACTAATTTATCTAACCGCAAAACTGCAGCATTCAGAGAGAAATTTATCGTATATACGTGTATGTGCGTTATTTATGGGTAATATCTTATCGGAGATAACTACATGTGATTCTTATTTTCGATTTCCGAGTTTTTTCCCAAAGTCCATTTATATTGCGAGATCATATCAAACACACGTATAAGCTGTTTATTTCTGTTTTACGATTATGAGCGTTTGTAAATCGGAATAGTCAATCTACTTGCTTAAAGTTATTTCCATGAAATGTAACAACAAAAAAGTATTTTTATATACACATATCTTACTTACTATAATAATAATTTTATAATTATATAGTTTAATGCTAAATTTGTTGTAGCATGAGATTGCAAATGATAGAAATCGTAAAAAAGTATTAATTAAAAAATACTGACAAAATAACTGTTTAATTCTAAATTTAAAATTGCTTGCAATCCTTTGAACATTATCGCTTTTGTAAAATTTTTTATGGGGCATTTGTTTGTAGGAAAAATGATTTTATTTGAATATAAAATTATGGATATATAAATGTACGTCGATATAATTTCTTGCAAAATGTAGGATTATTTATACTCTAGTGTAAATAATGTAAGCGATTGTAATTCATTCAATAAATTGTTCCTTAAATTTATATAATTAATTGATGTATTTAATATAATCAAGTAATATTATTATTTTTTTTATTTAACTATAGATTTTATAGTATTTCTTCAAAATATAGTAATTATTAATGATTAATAATTACTAATTATTAATTATTTAATTATTACTATTGATATAAATGTTTCATTCCAAACTGCTATTTTAAAATATTCAATAAACGGTACGGATAATACGGATAATACATATTCGCAAATATAATAAAAAGATAATATCAAACACGACTTTGAATCATATTTGTAATTGCTCATAGCAAAAAAAAAATTATATAATTTAGTATAAAAAATTATATAATTTAACGTAAAATATAAATGAGAAGAGTACCGCTGACTTTGCTTCAAATTATCAGTTAAGTACGCAGACGGGCGAGTCAAATAATGAGTGTATTTAGTTGTGCAAATCACTGTTTAACAATGCCGGCTTTTATAAAATTAATGCCCCTCGCCGTAACTATGTCGATTACTGCAGACGTTGCGCGCGCTCCCCGGAAAGTGGCTAACGCAGAACGTAATTTTGAAAATTTTAACGGAACTACCTGCCATCATCCTTACTTTGCACTTCCGCCAATCTTACCGTATAATTTTGCCGCCATTCCAACAACTCCGCGAGACGAGAGGACGCAGTAATTTTCTTGTCGAGCACTAGACGACGCAAAATTCGAAATATGCAGAATATTGTGAATTACAATGTAACTCTCGGAATCTTTTTATCTCTTATTATTTTATCTCTTATGAAACTTCTTCACATTTAATATTAACATTTTTTAAATTTCTTATTAATAATACATAAAGAATTCTGTAGGGAAGAAAACTTGTGATACAGATCATAAACATTGTATAAAAAGAATTGAGTTTACTTAAAAAGAAAGTAAACAAAGTAATTTTTTTTTATTTTGTTACAGACTTCCCTTTTAATTAATGTTATTTATTATATTGAAAAATTATATGTATAGATTGAAAAACTATATGTATAGAATGTTATCTATTTATCAAAAGATAGTAGTCTTAAAAAAAAAAAAGAAAAATGGATCCAGTTAGCATAATAGTCTACATCTACATAATTCAAATATCTTTGAAACTGCAGAGATACTGTTATACGAAAAGAATGATTTTACTGAAGTATGTAAAAATTTAGCTACAAATCTGAAAATGATTTACTGTATCATCAAAATAATTAAGACACTCAAGATGATTGCTAGAATGTCAAAATTTTTCGTAAGATTGCTTGAGCGTCTATTACAATTCTTTTGATAGTCCAACAAAATTATTTTCTATATCTAGCTAAATTTTTAGATACTTTAGCAAAACTCTTCTTTTTGTGTAATAATTGTAGCTTTCTCGTTCTGATTATCTCTTTTAATTCCTCTTAATTTTTCTATTCTCCAAGTGCTAATATGAATATTAATGTAAATAAGAAAAATAGTTTGACACGTTAGTGCAACGAGAATCCTTTTGGTGTCAGCAAAGCTGTAGTTGCAGGAAGGATTCAATATCGAATACAAGTATCGATCCTTCCTCTTGACGAAGCCGTTCTCGGCATGAATCTCGTCCAAGGCATGTGATATCGAAATGCGGTCACCTCGCTGGTGGAATAGTGCGTTCTCGTGTAACAAGAGCGTGATAAAGTTTCGCTGAAATTACGCTGTTAGATACACGCCAGCTATCCGAATTCCTGGATTCCTGGACGTGTCCATCACTTTTGATTATTTATATGAATGGAAAACTTCTACTCCCATTGAATCGCGACATTGCAATTTGATTTCTTCTCGTCAGGCGCGAGAGTAAATTCACAAATTCGAATTCTCGTACCGAATCCCTCGTATCCTGACTACGTTAATTCTCTTTTTCAGCTACTCGTCATGTCTCGCGGGAAAATTGGTCGCAATCACGAGTTTCAATTCGACGCATAATTTCCTATTCCCGACGAATGTAATTTCGAGGCTTTTAACCGCTTCCTAAGGCTATTTCTTCTTGAATGTCGTGACGCGAAAGTGACGTTGTATCGAAGAGCGGTTTCGAATCTTGTCGTTGACAGCTGTGTGACAGTTTCGCATTAATTTCCTAGACTCTGGAGTTGACCCGTGAAAATTCTTTTGATTTACCATCAAATCCTTTACAGCAATAGAATCGCAACACGGAATTGATTGACAACTTTCGCATCTACTGCATTTTGATAATAGAATTAAATATTGAGAGAGGTTTCTTTATTTTATTTTTCGAATTCTCTATAGGGGCGTTTATCTTTCAGCTGAGATTATATACAATACAGACAAATTATATATATTATTTTTTCTTTTGCAGATTTTTGATAATCCAATTGAAATACAAGTTTTCAGAATAGAAATAAAAATACAGATTTTTGATATTTCGAACATCATTGTGTTATGTGTGTACATGCTAAAAGATTTATTTAATCGTGAATGTATCAGGTTTATTATCGTTATTCAATTAAAAATGTATCAGGTGTACAGTCTCTGTAAAAAGTAGCTAAAATTGGAAATTTATACTTTATGCACAAAATAAATAGGGGAGACTGGGAGATTAATAAATTCATTTTTCAGTTTCGAATTTTTACGAAATTAAGAGACTTATCGAAAAAATAAATTCTACCAATTACTACATACATTTGACTACCTAATAATATTTTAATAATAAAGGTAAACTGATAACTAATATGGAAAAAAATGCATTTTTCTAATGCGTTTCATTTGATTCAACTAGTTCCGGGACCGGGATAATTCGATTAAGATTATTAAAATAAAAATTAATATATTTTAAGCTATATATTAATAAAACTTTTATAAAAATATATTTTAAACACACATCGCTGCGCAGGACAAAACAATGTTTCTTTTTGCAAAATTTTCATTTTCATGCAAAAACACGTCAAATGAGCCTAATTTTCAAGAAATTGGACATAAAGGAATTAAACTTATAATATACCATTGAGGAAAATCTTTTTAAAGAAATAAATTGAATAAGTACTATAAGAATCGTCACTAAATGAGTCATATAGCTCCATGCTGTGGTTAGGGGCTCTACTAGCCCCTCGTTCATTCATTTTTTAAAAACATTAACAATATACGATAACAAAGTCACATAAAAAAAATCTGTTGGACTTTAAGTAAGAACTACACTTACTAGCTAAGCAGAAATCACATACCTCAAATCAATCATATACGATTGTAAAACAAAAATTTTAAGAATAAAAATATTTACTTAGGTGTACGATTTTTTAAAATTGTGGCATAACTTCTATCATAGATGTGTTCGCAACAAGATGTACAGCAGACTGAGCGGCAGTCGCTGCTGTGTGCTTAGACACGTTTACGCGTGTCTCGCATATTTTGTTTTTAATGTAGCCTCGATTATTCTACTTACTCTTCTAGTCAATTGATCCCGATTCTATTATATACACATGAAAAAGTTCAATAAAATCAATATTTATATTTAACAATACAATATAAATAAAAAATTTCTTATTTTATGTCTTAATTTTTTAAAACATCTACTTTTTATTAAAACAATTTCTTAATTTAGATTTTAAATCTAAATTAAAGATTTTAAATCTCGTTGCTAAACTCTTTGTATTATTTTCATCAATATATTATAGAAAAATCTGTAATTTTTTCATTTCGTTAAAAAACATGTGTAATACGTTCTTAATAAAGAAATGTGTTGTAACAAATATAAATTATTTCGTGTTTAAAAGATATTTTGAAACTGATAATCGGGATAATTTTTACATTCTTTTGTATTCTTCTACCAACCTGAATAATTCAAGTGCACAATACAATCAATCAATAATTATCATACCAAATTATTGTATTATTCAATAGCAATAGCATTTCAAAGTATTCCAGAGCATATCATAAAATAATTTAATCCTTTTTGATTGATTATTTTGATAAATCGAGCGGAAAGATCATATTTCCGCAATCGACCATAGAGTTCTCTGTTTGCTTGTTATTTACGTTTCATCTCAACGAGTTTGTATAAATGCATGGTCTACAATGGGCAGTAAAACCCCATTCTACAATGGGCAGTAACAGTAGTGGATTAAGAAGTAGGCACAGAAATCAACCAATCATAATCGAATGTGAGAAAGATAATCAACTATGATTAGTCGATTTCTACGCCTACTCTTTAATCTACTGCTACTGTCCATTATAGAATGGGCTTTATAGTAATGGATTAAGGAGGCGTAGAAATCGACCAATCATAGTTGATTATTTTTCTCACATTCAACTATGATTGATCGATTTTTTATGCCTACTCCTTAATCCACTACTGCCCATTGTAGACTACATGCATATGATTAATGCATGATCTACAATGGGCTTTACAGTAGTAATGGCTTAAGGAGTAGGCGTAGAAATCGACCAATCATAGATTGAATGTGAGAAAAATAATCAATTACGATTGGTCGATTTCTATGCCTCTGTAATCCATTACTGCTACTGTGGATGCATATGACTACAAGTTGCGGTCGCAACTCCGGAGGCAAATTCAGCGGCCGAGAGGCAACGCGAGATGCCAAGTGCGGGTTTTCGAATCTCCGACTATGACCGTTTGTTTCGAGGATTCCTTTCGCCGGTTCGTTGCAGTGGTGGCGGTACCGC